>ERZ838827.19-NODE-19-length-259074-cov-11.749798_pt1 | contig 259074 bp, 211 predicted proteins | sample MGYA00519881_ERZ838827 | MGnify/ENA primary metagenome ERZ838827 (study PRJEB31850, sample SAMEA3708842) | human gut metagenome | biome: human gut; feature: human-associated habitat; material: faeces | place: China | collected 2014 ...
GACTTCCTACACTTGAAAAGTGCGAACATAAAAATAGTTTCATCAATATTCTCCTTTATAAATACCAATTTATCTTTTTCTTTCTGAAAATGGGCAATCCCGATTGGGACTGCCCATATATTTTGAAAATTATGCGATTTTTAAGACTCTGCACCGTTTCAAGCACCATTTGGTGTAAATCTGGTGTATTTGTGTATTTTCAGAGCTTTTTCACAAATGAAGTACATCCAGTTTTGTAGGGTAAAACGGTACTTCTTAATAGAGCTTTGCACCTGCGGGGATATGGTTATCGACCATGAGGAGGTGGAGCTTTTCTTCGCCTTCTTCTTCGTAAACTGCACTGAGGAGCATACCGCAGGAGTCAATACCCATCATTGCTCTCGGCGGAAGATTTGTGATAGCGATAAGAGTCTTTCCAACCAGCTCTTCAGGCTCATAATATGCGTGAATACCGCTTAAAATTGTGCGGTCTGTGCCTGTGCCGTCATCAAGAGTGAACTGTAAAAGCTTCTTTGACTTCTTAACAGCCTCGCAAGCCTTGACCTTTACTGTACGGAAATCTGACTTTGAGAATGTTTCAAAATCAACATATTCTTCAAACAAAGGCTCAACCTTCACCTTTGAGAAGTCAATCTTTTCTTCAACAACAGCGTCCTTGGTTTTCGGAATACCTGACGGCTTTTTGTCGGAATCCAAGCTCTTCATTGTCGGGAAGAGTAATACATCACGGATTGCGGCTGAATCTGTGAGGAGCATACACATTCTGTCGATACCAAAGCCGATACCGCCTGTCGGAGGCATACCGATTTCAAGTGCGTTGAGGAAATCCTCATCGGTTGTGTTAGCCTCATCATCGCCCTGTGCGAGAAGTGCCTCCTGAGCTTTAAAACGCTCTCTCTGGTCAATCGGATCGTTAAGCTCTGAATATGCATTAGCCATTTCCCAGCCGTTCATAAAGAACTCAAATCTCTCAACATAATCGGGATTTTCGGGTTTCTTCTTTGTAAGCGGAGAAATCTCAATCGGATGATCCATAACAAAAGTAGGCTGAATTATATGCTCTTCTGCAAATTCTTCAAAGAAAAGGTTAAGGATGTCACCCTTCTTGTGGCGTTCTTCAAACTCAACACCCTTTTCCTTAGCAATTGCCTTAGCCTCCTCATCAGAATGAATTTCGTTGAAATCAACGCCTGAATACTTTTTAACAGCGTCAAGCATTGTAATTCTTTCAAACGGCTTGCCAAGATCCATTTCAATGCCGTTGTATGTGATTGTTGTTGTGCCGAGAACCTCCTGTGCAACATGGCGATAGAGGTTTTCGGTAAGATCCATCATACCGTTGTAGTCGGTATATGCCTGATAAAGCTCCATAAGAGTAAACTCAGGGTTATGACGGGTGTCAACACCCTCGTTACGGAATACTCTGCCGATTTCGTAAACCTTTTCAAGTCCGCCTACGATAAGTCTTTTGAGGTAAAGTTCAAGAGAAATTCTGAGCTTTAAATCCTCGTCAAGAGCGTTGAAGTGAGTAAGGAACGGACGAGCCGACGCACCGCCGGCATTGGCAACGAGCATAGGAGTTTCAACCTCCATAAAGCCCTGATTGTCAAGGTAACGGCGGATACTGCTGATAATTTTTGAACGCTTTACAAAGGTATCCTTTACCTCGGGATTCATAATAAGGTCAACATAACGCTGACGGTAACGAAGGTCTGTATTTGTAAGACCGTGGTACTTTTCGGGGAGGGGTTTGAGTGATTTGGAAAGGAGCTTAACCTCTTTTGCATGAACAGAAATTTCGCCCATTTGCGTTTTGAAAACAAAGCCCTTTACTTCAACGATATCACCGATATCCCACTTTTTAAGGAAACCGTATTCTTCTTCACCGAGATCGTCAAATTTTGCAAAAATCTGGATTTTGCCCGAACGATCCCAAAGGTCCATAAACGAAACCTTGCCCTTGCCTCTTTTTGAAAGCAAACGGCCTGCAACGCATACATCTTTGTTTTCGTACTCTTCAAAATTGTTTTTAATTGTTTCCGTGAGAACATCACGGGCACTTGTTGTAATTACAAACGGATCTCTGCCTGCTTCTTTGAGGGCGTCAAGCTTTTCGTATCTGACCTTGATAACATCGCTTGTGCCGGTCTGCTGTGGCTTCTGACTCATTTCCAATCATTCCTCTCTTTTCAACATCAATAAATCTGACGGATTGCAAAAGCAGAATCCGTCAGCAAAAATTCAATAGATAAACAAATTACTTTGAGATTTCAAGAATCTTAAATGCCTTTACGCCGCCGGGAGTTTCAACCTCAACAACATCACCGACACATCTATCCATGAGAGCCTTGCCGACAGGTGATTCGTCAGAAATTTTGCCCTGTGCGGGATTTGTTTCGTTAGAACCCGAACCAACGATTTTGTATGTCATCTGTCTGTCTGTGCCAACCATTTCGATTGTAACAACAGAAGTGAGGTGTACCTTATCGTTAGATGTTTCGGACTCATCAATAATCTGAGCAGTTTTGAGGATAGACTCGATAGTAGCGATTCTTGCCTCCATAATAGCCTGCTCGTTCTTTGCGTCATCATATTCACTGTTCTCGGACAAGTCGCCGTAGGAACGGGCTACCTTGATTTTCTCTGCAATTTCTTTACGCTTGACATTTTGTAATTCTGCAAGTTCCTCTTCAAGATTTTTAAGACCTTCCGCAGTAAGCATTGTTGGTTTAGCTGCCATTTTATATCGTTCCTTTCAGTTAATACCGCACCTGCACAAGCGTGCATACGGTATAAAATTCTTTCATATCAGCAAAAAACTGCATATAGATTTATTATAATTTTTTTCACACCGATTGTCAAGCAAAACGGGCAAGATAACTGCAAAGAGATTTCACTGTCTGCGCCTCATTGTCATTACGGCACAAATCGGGGACAATTGAACCGAGTTCGTACTGTGAACCGAGTGTATAGAGTGCTGAGCAGAAGTATTCCTCCGACAATCCCTCAGGCCGCAAAAGTGCGAAACCGTTCGGCATTTTAAAGCAATAGCGAAAATACACAAAGCCCTTTATATTTTCCTTAGGTCTGCCGTTTGTGAGGATGACCGCATCATTTCTTACAGGGAGATTTTCTTCAATTTCAAACGGTGCAATGACAAGGTCACAATTTGAAAGCTGTTCACGGTGGTGAGTAACAACGGCACACGCACCTGTTTCTTCGGCAATGGTATTCAGCTCATCATAGAACACATCTTCGTTGTCTGTGATAATACAGGCATTGCCCGTATATTTCAACACAAATGAAACAAGGTCGGTGCATTGAGCGTCGGGATCATAAATTCCGACCGTCAGCCTTTCGGGAGTATCAAATTTGCTGAGGGCAAAAAGTGCCATATTAGTACAAAGTCTTGCCGAAAAAAGCGGCGAGTAAAAACGCTTGTAACCGCTGTCGTTCGGAAAAGTCATTTCTTCGCAACACAAAAGTCTTGTACGCTGATTGCCGATTGCCCTGTCAATTTTATTGAGATTGACCTTTTGTCTGCGACAGATGTATGTAAGCTGTTTTACGCTTACGCCCCTTGCCCTTTTGATTTCAACGCACACCTTGTCCCCTCTCAGCCTGTTAAAAAATCCCCTTATTTTCCCGCACTTTTCGGGAAACACAACATTCAATGAAGTAATCAAAACAAAAACCTCCGCATATTTACTTATTTAAGTATATGCGAAGGCTTTTAAATTAATTATCAAATTGTGTATGTATCAAAGAAATTATCACATGTACGGATACTCAGACATCGGGTTGTATCTTACACCGTTAAGACGGCATTCGTAGTGGAGGTGAGGTCCTGTTGAGTTACCTGTTGAACCGACATAGCCGATAACCTGTCCTCTTGAAACAGACTGACCTGAACTTACTGTAAGACTTGTAAGGTGACCGTAAACTGTCATCTTACCGCCCGCGTGGCTGATCATTACATAGTTACCATAACCGCCGCCGCAGCCGCAGCTGTAGCTCTTGCCCCAGTTGTGTGTACAACTGCTGTTGGTTGCAACAACAGTACCGTCGGCAGCCGCAACAACGGGAGTTCCCATGATGCCTGCGCCGGCAATATCAATTCCGCCGTGGTTATAAACTTCTCTGTCCTCAAACCATTCAGATGAAAGGCTTACAAAGCCCGGTGTAGGCCATGCAAAGCCTGAACCTGACGGAACAATTACAGATGATGAACCTGAGCTTGATGAACCCGAACTGCTTGAGCCGCTTGATGAACTGCTTGAAGAGCTGCTTGATGAACTGCTTGAGCTTGAGCTCTGTGAAGCCTTAGCAGCCTGTTCCGCAGCAGCCTTTTGAGCGGCATAGTACTCGCTGATTTTAGCTTCAATCTCATCACTCTGCAAAGCCGCACTTTCCAAGGAATGCTGCGCCTCGGAATTTGATGCGTAAAGATTTTTAAGAATCTCGTCATTATCGGAAATGAGTTTATTAAACTCGTCCTGATCCGACTTCAATGACGCCTGCTGAGTTTCAAGGTCTTTCTTGTCGGCCTCAAGGGATTCCTTCTTGGTGCTGAGCTCGTCCAGCTTTGTCTGGATTTCGCTGATAAGCTCCTTGTCGCTGTTTGCAAGGCTCTTTACAAGCTCCATCTTATCAATAAGGTCAGAAAAATCCTTTGCACCGAAAATGATTTCAAGGTCGGTTGCATTGCCTGACATATAGAGAATTCTGAGTCTGTTTGCAAGTGCGTCAAACTGATCCTCAACTTCCGAAAGTCCCTTGTCATAAGCGTCCTGCTTTTCCTTAATATCATCGTTAAGGCTTGAAATTTTCTCACGGGTTACTGCAATTTTTTCATCAAGAACCTGAACCTTGCTTACAAGGGCGCTCTTGTATTCTTCCTTTTCTGCGATGTCAGACTTTGTATCATCAAGAATCTTCTGATACTTCTGATTTTCCTGTTCAAGCTGCTGAAGCTGTTGTTCAAGGTCTGAGATGCTGTCCTCAGCAGAAACAGTAGTCGGTATTGCCATTGGAATTGAAATCATGCATACGCAGAGCATTGCACATAAAATTCTTTTTAATTTGTTCATTGTAATCTCCTCCTTTAAGATTTCTGTCGGGATTACCAACCGAGTATTTCGTTACCTTCCATTTTAAGGTATTTTCTGATTGAAATAAAGCTGCCGAAGAAGCCGATAACAATACCTGCAATTGCAAACAAGCCGCCTGTAATCCAGATGACATTGTTAATCGGGATAAAATCAATCGGAACAATCTGATAAACAAGAGCCTGTGCAGTCTCATAGAGGATTGCAATTGCGCCTGTTGAAACAATTGCGGAAATAAGTCCGATTAACATACCTTCAATAAGAAACGGCCATCGTACAAACGAGTTCGTTGCACCAACCGATTTCATAATGCTGATTTCAAATCTTCGTGAATACATTGTTGCACGAATTGTGTTGGCAATGATAAAGATTGAAATAATTGTCAGCGCACAAACAACCGCAATACAAATCATATTGACAAGATTGCTGATGTCCGTAAGCTTCTTTGCAAGCTCACGGTGGTTGCTTATGCTGTCAACACCGTCAATTTTTTTAATCTGAGCAACAGTATCGTCATACTTCGACAAGTCCTTCATAACTACAATGAAAGAATCGGGGAGTTTGTTTCTGCCCTGCATCTCGGCAAAAAGATCATCACCGAGAGTAGATTTATACTGCTTTATCGCATCTTCCTTTGAAAGAAAGGTTGCCGACTCAACATTGTCAAGCTTTTCAATTGTTTTTCCTACATAAACAGCCTCAAGCTGTGAATATCCGTCTTTAATGTATACAGAGGTTTCGTTTGACTTGCCGACAGATTCAACAACATTGTCAACATTCATCGAAAAAAGTGCCGCCGCACCTGTGAGAACAAGACAGCTTATAAGTACGCAGACAGAAGCGATACTCATAATACGGTTGTTCCACACATTTTTGAAACCTTCTTTTGCCAAATAACCAAATCCGGTCATATCAAAAATCCTTTCAAAATCCTATTTGCGCAAACGCATTATTCCGGAACAACCACTGCATTATCGGGATAATCCGGTGTATTTTCTTCTTCACCGCTGTTATCACCGTAATCGTCAGTATAGTCATCTTTAACAAACAAATCCTTGGTGTCGCTCTTAATTTTTCCGTGGTCAAGAACAACAACTCGTCTGTCAAACTCACGAACAAGGTCATGTTCATGCGTTACAACAATAACGGTTGTGCCTGTTGCGTTAATTTCATTGAGAAGCTCAATGATTTCGTGTGACATCTCGGGGTCAACATTACCTGTCGGCTCATCGGCAATAATAATTTCGGGGTTATTTACAAGGGCTCTTGCAAGGCTTACACGCTGTTGCTCACCGCCTGAGAGTTCACTCGGTCTGTTTTTCATCTTATCTTTAAGACCGACAAGCTCAAGCACATACGGAACACGCTTTTTGATTACTGCCGAAGGTTTTCCGACAGCACGCATAGCAAACGCAACATTGTCGAAAACATTCATCTTGTCAATAAGTCTGAAATCCTGAAAAACAATGCCCATATGACGGCGCATATAAGGAACCTTGCTCCTTCTCAGCTTTGTAACATCAGTGTCGTTGATAACGATTTTGCCCGATGTCGGAGTCTCCTCATGCATAATGAGTTTAAGAAATGTACTCTTGCCTGCGCCCGATGCACCGACAATAAATACAAACTCGCCCTTATCAATACTCAGTGTAATACCGTAGAGAGCATGAGTGCCATTAGGGTATGTTTTAGACACATTTATAAAATCAATCATAAAGTCACCTTTGTTTTGTAGTTATTGTACAAATACTCATAAAAAGTCAAAACGCCCAAAGCACAGCAAGACACTGTGCTCGGGCACACTTTAACCAAATCAGTATTTTGTAGGACTTGCGTTGAGGTATTTCTTAACCATAAGAGCTACCTTGAACACGATTGCATCCTCAAACTCACGAAGGTCAAGACCTGTGAGCTTTTTAATTTTTTCAAGTCTGTACACAAGAGTGTTTCTGTGTACAAAGAGCTTTCTTGATGTTTCGGAAACATTGAGGTTGTTTTCAAAGAAACGCTGGATTGTAAAGAGAGTTTCCTGATCAAGGCTCTCAATTGAACCACGCTTGAAAACTTCTTTGAGGAACATTTCACACAATGTTGTGGGAAGCTGATAGATAAGACGGGCAATGCCGAGGTTATCATAGCTTACGATTGTACGGTCTGTGTCAAATACCTTTGCAACCTCAAGAGCCGACTGAGCCTCCTTAAAGCTTCTTGCAAGATCCTTGATGCCTGTAACCGTTGTGCCGATGCCGACAACACAGTGTGTGTAGAACTCGCTCGAAAGTGTGTCTGAAATCGAGCTTGCAAGCTTTTCAAGGTCACGGCTCTCTGTGTCGGGTTTAATTTCCTTAACAAGTGCAATTTCAACCTCGTTAATGTTTATAACAAAGTCCTTTGACTTGTCCGGGAAAAGATTCTGAATTATATCATAAGCGGAAACATCTGTTTTTGAAACAATTTTAATAAGCAGACACACACGGGAAACCTCGCTGTTAAAGTGAAGCTCTCTTGCTTTAAGGTAAATGTCACCCGGAAGAATGTTGTCAAGAATAACATTCTTAATAAAGTTTGAACGATCATACTTTTCGTCATAATACTGCTTGATGCTTGCAAAAGAAACCGACAAAAGCTGAGCATACTTCTGAGCATACTCATCGGTACCCTGAACAAATACTGCATAATCATACTTTGCATTGCTGCCGAAAGATCTGTATGTATATCCGTTCACAACAAACGGTGCTGTTGAGCTGAGTGTTTCGGAATTAACGCTCTCGTTTACCTCGCCGATTTTTCCAAGCTCGGAGCAGGCAATAACAACCGAAGTCTCGTCAATTACGCCAATCGTTCTGTCGATTGCGTCTTTCATCTGGTGTACAATACCTTGAAATAATCTGTTTGACATAAATTTTTACCTCGTTTTCTCCGCAGTTATATATTGTGATTGTAAAAGAGTTCAATAAAATACAATCTGTCTCATATACATATTACACAAAAACGAGAAAAAAATCAACCTCTATTTACAATTTTTCTTGAATTTTTTTAGAGAATTTGCATAATCAGCAACAAGTTACAGTTTTGAAAGCAAAATTAAACAATTGTTACAAAATCTTATTTGTTTTTTAATATATCACAACATTGTGTTGATTTTGTGACAAAATACGAAAAACATCTATTCATCACGGTTAATCAATTATAAAATTTAAATGCAAATGGGTTTTGAAAGTTATTGTGCTTACGGCAACAATCGTTTTCCTTCTGCAAACGCAAAAACGGCGGAGCATAACGCTCCGCCGAAAACCAAATTAAATTATAATCAGTTTGTGATTGTTTTCTCAGTATCCTTGTCAAAGATGTGAATCTTGCTGAGGTCGAAAGCAATCTCAATGTCGTCGCCCGGCTTAGCTGTTGAAGTCGGTTCAACACGAGCTGTGATAGGTGTACCGTTGATATTTACATAGAGATAAATTTCAGCGCCCATAAGCTCGGTAACATCAACATTGGCTTTGAGAAGACACTCAGCCTTAGCAATTTCTTCAGGCTCATCGTGAACATGCTCAGGACGGATACCCAAAACAACTTCCTTGCCAACATAGTTGTCGAGGTCAGCATTGACCTTTGACTCCGGAACAGGAACGTGATACTTGTCAAAATCAAGAGTATACTTGCCGCCGTTCTTAGAGAGAACAGCGTTGATGAAGTTCATCTGAGGTGAACCGATAAATCCGGCAACAAACATATTGCAAGGCATATCATAAAGATGCTGAGGAGTATCAACCTGCTGAATGAAACCGTCTTTCATAACAACAATTCTTGTACCCATTGTCATAGCCTCTGTCTGGTCATGGGTTACATAGATAAATGTTGTGCCGAGACGCTGATAAATTTTTGAAATCTCTGTTCTCATCTGAGCACGGAGCTTAGCATCAAGGTTTGAAAGCGGTTCGTCAAGAAGGAATACCTTCGGGTTACGAACGATAGCACGACCGAGAGCAACACGCTGTCTCTGACCGCCTGAAAGAGCCTTTGGCTTTCTGTCAAGATACTGCTCGATACCAAGGATTCTTGCAGCCTCTTCAACTCTTCTCTTAATCTCTTCCTTAGAGAACTTACGGAGTTTAAGACCGAATGCCATATTATCATATACAGTCATATGAGGATAAAGAGCATAGTTCTGGAATACCATTGCGATATCTCTGTCCTTAGGAGCAACATCGTTTGCGAGTGTATCGCCGATGTAAAGCTCACCCTTTGAAATATCCTCAAGACCTGCAATCATTCTGAGGGTTGTTGATTTACCGCAACCTGAAGGACCAACGAGAATGATGAATTCTTTGTCGGCAATTTCAAGGTTGAAGTCTGTAACAGCAGTTACACCGCCGTCATAGATTTTGTAAACATGTCTTAATGAAACATTTGCCATTGTGTATAAACCTCCAATTAGTCGATAACGATAAAGTCCTTAGCTTTATTACATACAATAATATACCACTTTTCGCACAATTTGACCATACCGAAATTGACCAAAGATATATGTATTATTTTATTTAAAACCGACACAGGATAAAATTTAGATGCACTTTTTAGTGTATATTGCCGATAAAAACCGACTTTTTATCCAAATCCGTCAACAATTTGCACTCGCCTATGTGCAAATTGCTATCAAGATACAAACCGCCTATTGAAATTCGTTGAAGATGCACAACTTTTAATCCACAACACAAAAACATTTTTTTAACCTGATGATATTTACCCTCACAAATTGTGACAATTCCTGTTTTTTTATCATTTTTGTCACATTCAAGCACGGCACTGCGACACTTCGTTCCGTCAGAGAACTCAATTCCGTCAGAAAAAGCCTCTACGGTATCTTCTGTGATTTCTCCGTCAAGCTTTGCAACATACTTCTTGTCCACATGCTTTTTAGGCGAGGTTATGCTGTGCGCAAAATCACCGTCATCTGTAATAAGAAGCAGTCCCTCCGTATCACGGTCAAGTCTGCCGACGGGAAAAAGTCCCTTTCGTTTCATATCTTCGGGGATAATATCAATAACAGTCTTAAACTGTCTGTCCTCGGTTGCCGACACAACTCCCGCAGGCTTGTTCATCATTATATATATGTATTTGCTGTAATTCAAAGCCTGTCCGTCCACAACAATTTCATCCTTGCCGGGGGCAACCTTTGTATCAGGCTTTTTACAGATTTTTCCGTTCACAAGAACCGCACCGCTTTTTATGAGCTTTTGAACCTCTTTTCTGCCGTCGGCTCTTTGTGACGAAATAATTTTATCGAGTCTTTCCATCTTATTCAACAAGCGGCAGATTTTTACTGCCGTATTCTCCGTTTGTAATGTGTCCGCCGATTACCCTGTTTTTGTAAACAAGCAAAACGGCATTGTTATCTTTTGGCTTTTCCAGGGGAACGGTAATCTCCGTAACCTCTTTGCCTTTAAATTTTCCGAGGTCAAGTCCGATTTTCTTCTGAAGTTCGTTGTATTCCCCATAATATTTATTAAAATCCGACGGAATTACAACCGACCTTTTTTCAGGCTTTGCGTCGGCGGTTTCAATTCCGAACTGTTCAAGGAATTTTTTCTCCTCACCGTCATTAAGCACCAGAGAATACTCCCCTGTTTTATCACTCACGGCTGTATCGGGCAACCGTGAATTTATTGCAACCGTGACGGCTGTACATATTATTGCCGCTGTTACGGACAGCACCGCCGCCAAAATTACTGTTTTTTTAGCCTTGATTTTTAAATTAAAAACGAACATTTTAAATCCTCCGCACATTTTATTCTCTGATAAAATGTATGCGAAAAATCTTCGGATAATTCCGTTTGTCCGATTTCAAATTATTTACTTTGTAAGAACATCCAAGAGTTCTGCCGTGGTTTTCACAAACACCCTGCCGCCCTCTTTTTTCATGCTTTCAAGGTTGCCGTAGCCGTATTCAACACCGACAAAATCAACACCGCAAAGTCTTGCGCCCTTTGTATCAAACCAAGTGTCACCTATCATGACGATATTCTCTCTGTCATTTTCAAGGCTGCCGCCAAGTCTTTCAACAGCATACGGAATAAGGTCTTTTTTATCTTTTCTGCTTCCGTCAAGTGTTGAACCGCAGATTGCGTCAAACATACCATGCACACCGAGAAGTTCTGTAATTTCTTCGGCAAACTTTTCATACTTTGACGAACACACGGCAAGCTTTGCACCGCTGTTTTTAAGCTCTGCAAGAACCCTGTCAATGCCGTCATAAAGCTTGTTCACAAGCTTGCCTTTTGTGTTGTAGTATTCACGATAAATCTCAACGCCTCTTGCCGATTCTTCCTCATTGAAACGGCAGATATTGCGGAATGTATCGAGCAACGGCGGTCCGATATACAATGTATAATCGTCAAGATTCGGCAACGGCTTGCCCATACTTTTAATTGCGTTTTCAAGTGACTCTCTTATGCCCAATGCGCTCTCGCTGATTGTGCCGTCAAGGTCAAACAGATAATATTTGTACTTATTCATCAAACTTGCTGTCCGCCTTCATCTGAAATTTTTCTGATTTTACGCTTACTCTTGTGTGAGTGCCTCTTGCAATTTCACCCTTTTTATCTTCGGCAAAAACTTCAAAATTAAACATTCTGCCGTCAACGCTTTTGAGAACAGCTGTTGCCGTAACCTCAGCACCGAGAGGAGTGGGGCTTGTGTGCTCAATTGAAATCATTGTACCTACTGTTGTAAGCTCATCGTTGTCAAGAACCTTGTCTGCAAGAGCTGCGGCGGCATTTTCCATAAGAGCCACAACACACGGGGTTGCAAGCACGCAAAGACTGCCGCTGCCCATTGAAACGGCAAGATTTTCTTCTTCAACCTTAATTGTTACAGAATATGTATTTATTTCGCTCATAAAAATTTCCTTTCTTATTGTTTAAAGCAATTTTATGTGATATACTTAACAAAGTGTGCATTACTCGTCTGTTAATTGACAGAGTAAGTATCCATACGATATAATAATACAATATTCAGTGAAAATAGGCAAGCATTGCCCGAATATTATTTGAGGTGAAAATAAATGAAACTCGGAATCGTCGGACTTCCAAATGTCGGCAAAAGTACTCTTTTTAACGCAATTACAGACGCAGGTGCTCAAAGTGCAAACTATCCTTTCTGCACAATTGAACCGAATATCGGTGTTGTTGCAGTTCCGGACAAAAGACTTGATAAACTTGCGGAAATGTATGATCCTGACAAATATACTCCTGCATCAATTGAATTTGTAGATATTGCAGGTCTTGTAAAGGGTGCGTCAAAGGGTGAGGGACTCGGCAACAAGTTCCTTTCAAACATCCGTGAATGTGACGCTATCGTTCATGTTGTCCGTTGCTTTGAAAACGACGACATTATCCATGTTGAAGGCAACATCAACCCTGCCCGTGACATTGAAACAATTAATCTTGAGCTTATTCTCTCAGATGTTGAAATGCTCGAACGCAGAATTGACAAGACAAAGAAAATGCTCAAGGGCGATAAAAAGTATCAGAAAGACATCGACCTTTTTGAAAGAGTTCTTGCCGCACTCAACGAGGGCAAGCCTGCAAGAAGTGTTGAATGTGACGATGACGAAAAGGCAATTCTTTCAGAGGTTGCACTTCTCACAAACAAGCCTGTTATCTATGCCGCAAATATGAGTGACGAGGATTTCTCAAACGGCATCGACTCAAACGAGGGCTACAAGGCTGTTCAGAAAATTGCCGCCGAGGAACACGCAGGCGTTCTTCCGATCTGCGCTCAGATTGAGGAAGAAATCGTTGAAATGGACAAGGAAGAAAAGGAAATGTTCCTTGCCGATATGGGACTTGAGGAAAGCGGTCTTGACAGACTTATCAAGGAATGCTATGCACTTCTCGGACTTATCTCCTACCTTACAGCCGGCAAGCAGGAGGTTCGTGCATGGACAATCAAAAAAGGAACAAAAGCACCTCAGGCAGCGGGCAAAATCCACTCGGATTTTGAGCGTGGATTTATCAGAGCCGAGGTTATCGCATATGACGACCTTATCGCCTGCGGAAGTATGACAGCCGCAAAAGAAAAAGGTCTTGTCCGCAGTGAAGGCAAGGACTATGTTATGAAGGACGGCGATGTCGTTCTTTTCAGATTCAATGTTTAATTAAATCATTAACATTTGATGACGGTTACGAGTATTTTCGCAGCCGTCATTTTTTGATGTCACACATTTCTCCTTTTGCAATAATATGTAGTGTAAACGAAAGGAGGTAAGCGTATGTGTAACTTTGGTAACGGCAACGGTTGCTGCTCATGGATTATTCTTCTTATCATCGTTCTCTGCTGTTGCGGCGGAAACAACGGCGGCTGTGGTTGTGACAACAACAGCTGTGGCTGCGGCTGCTGATAAAGCACGCTGACTAAAGCCCCATTCGGCTTATTGCTGAGGATGTTTTAATATAAAAAGGGCGGCTGCCGTTTTTTGCGATATCCGCCCTTTGCTTTATATTCTTGAATGGTACATACAAAAAACGGTCGGCTTGAACAAACCGACCGTTAATATTTTACAATTATTAAATTAATTCAGAAATTATTTATCCTCTTTAACAACATCTCTAATAACCTTTGCAATGTGAGGCTGTGTAAGACCGAACTTGTCAAGAAGCTCAAGAGCCGGACCGCTGTAACCGAAACGATCGTTCACACCGATCTTTGTAACCTTAACAGGACACTCTGCACTTACAACATCACAAACAGCGTCACCGAGACCGCCGATAACATTGTGTTCCTCAACGGTGATGATTCTGCCTGTTTCCTTTGCAGCCTTAATGATGATATCTCTGTCGATAGGCTTTATTGTGTGAATGTTGATAAGACGAGCGTTGATGCCCTCAGCCTCAAGTTCCTTAACAGCCTTTAAAGCCTCGTTTACAACAAGTCCTGTTGCAATAACAGCCACATCGTTACCCTCATGGAGAGTAATACCCTTGCCGAGCTCAAATGTATAGGTATCGGGATCATTAAAACTGTCAACAGCAAGTCTGCCGAGACGGATATAAACAGGACCGTTGTACTCAATTGCAGCCTTTGTAGCGGCCATCATTTCGTAGTGATCGGCAGGGTTAAGGACAACCATACCCGGAATTGTACGCATAATGCCGATATCTTCAAGACACTGATGAGTAGCACCGTCTTCACCTGTTGAAATACCTGCGTGGCTGCCGGCAATTTTAACATTAAGATGAGGGTAAGCAACCGAGTTGCGAATCTGCTCAAATGCTCTGCCTGTTGCAAACATTGCAAACGATGCGGCAACGGGAATTTTGCCTGCCGCAGCCATACCTGCCGCAACGCCTACCATATTGCCCTCGGCAATACCGCAGTCAAAAAATCTTTCGGGAAACTCTTTTTTAAAAATTCCTGTCTTTGTAGCAGCTGCGAGGTCTGCATCAAAAACAATAATGTCCTTATTTGTCTTTGCAAGCTCACAAAGAGCCATGCCAAAGCTTTCTCTTGTAGCCTTTTTAATTACCTGTGCCATCAGCAGTTGCCCTCCAATCTGTCAATTTCAGCCTGAAGCTCGGCAGTAGCCTGTTCATACTGTTCCTTGTTGGGAGCAGTGCCGTGCCAGCCAACCTGATTTTCCATAAATGAAACGCCCTTGCCCTTGATTGTCTTGGCAAGAATTGCGGTAGGCTTGCCCTTTACTGTCTTAGCCTTTTCGAGAGCCGATTCAATCTGATTGAAGTCGTGACCGTCAATTTTGATTACTTCAAAGCCAAAGCTTTCAAACTTTTTATCAAGAGGCTCAATGCCTGCAACCTCTTCAACAGTACCGTCAATCTGAAGTCCGTTCTGGTCAACAATTACAACGAGATTGTCAAGCTTGTTGTGAGCGGCAAACATTGCAGCCTCCCAAACCTGACCTTCTTCAACCTCACCGTCACCGAGAACCGTATATGTGCGATAGCTCTTGTTATCAAGCTTAGCCGCAAGTGCCATACCGCAGGCAGCCGAAATACCCTGACCGAGTGAGCCTGTACTCATATCAATACCGGGAGTACCCTTCATATCGGGATGTCCCTGAAGCATAGCGCCTACATGACGGAGCTTTGTAAGCTCGTCCCATTCAAAAAAGCCCTTGAGTGCAAGTGTTGCATAAAGAGCCGGACAGCAGTGACCTTTTGAAAGAACAAAACGATCTCTGTCCTGCATATCGGGATTTTTAGGATCAACATTCATTTCCTTAAAGTAGAGATATGTGAAAATATCTGCTGCCGAAAGCGATCCGCCGGGATGACCTGATTTGGCGTGGTAAGTGCCGAGAATTGCGCCCATTCTTGACCTTGCGGCAAGAATTCGGAGCTGCTTGATTTCTGAACTATCCATTTAATAAACCATTCCTTTCAGAATTTTGCGTAATACATGACCGTGTTATACACACCTATTTTAATTATACACAATCCAACGCAAATTTCAACAATTTTTTTGGATTTTCCAAAAATCGGATAAATTCCTTAAATTCACCCTTGAAGAAATAATTTTTTATGATATAATAAGCAAAGTAAAGTACGATTAAATCTAAGCTTTTGTAAAAGCTTATTTATAAAAACCGTTTGGAGGGAACAGCAATGCTGCTTGCGGCAGATGTCGGAAACACCAATGTCAAGCTCGGCATTTTTGACGGAGACAATTTAAAATTCAAGCTCCGTTTTTCAACCGATGAAAACAAAACAAGCGACGAGCTTGCCGTTGAACTTTTCACATTTTTGCAGATTTACAACATTGACGCAAAAAGCATTGACGGCGCTATTATAAGCTCTGTTGTTCCGAAATTTACATATAATCTCAGAAGTGCGATTATGACCGTTACAGGCAAAAAAAGTCTGCTCATAGGTCCGGGACTCAAGACAGGTCTTGACATCAAGATAGAACATCCCGAAACCTTGGGTGCCGATATCGTTGCCGGCTGTGTGGGAGCGTGTGAAAAATACGGCGGTCCTCTCATTATGATTTTTATGGGAACTGCAACCGCAATTGTCTATGTTGACGCAAGCAACGCGTATCACGGCGGTGCAATTGCCCCCGGTATGGGAATTTCGCTTGACGCACTCACAAATCACGGCGCATTGCTTTCATCGGTTGATATGAAAGCTCCAAAGAAGGTAATTTCATCAAACACATCCGACTGCATTCGTTCGGGAATTATGTTCGGAACAGCCTGTATGCTTGACGGAATGGTTGATATGTTTAACGAGGAATGCAAGACAGAATGCAAGGTTATTGCAACAGGCGGTCTTGCTCCGCTTGCAATCAAAAACTGCCGTCACGATATTATCTTTGATGAGAATATTATTCTTGACGGACTCAAAATTATTTACGAGAGAAATAAAAAATAAAGACAATTTAATATACAACTTGTTTTTGAATTATTAATTTGATGCAACGGGGTTCTCCCCTTGTAAATATTATTTGCGTTTCACCTGCGGAAAATGAGCAGGGAAACAGCAGGAGGAATTTTTTATGAACAAGACAGGAAACTTTTCAAAGGTGCAAAGAATGGTTATTCTTGCAGTGCTTATCGCATTGACGCTTGTAATGGCGCTCACACCGCTCGGATATCTGAAGATCGGTGCGCTTTCCATTTCATTCCTTTGCATTCCGATTGCAATCGGTGCAACCGTTCTCGGTCCTACAGCAGGATTGATTCTCGGCACACTCTTTGGTATCACAAGCTTTGTACAATGCTTTGGTATGGACGCATTCGGCACGGCAATGCTTTCAATCAACTGGTTCTACACCTTTATAATTTGTGTTGTTGCACGAGCTCTTATGGGTTGGCTCACAGGACTTATCGCAAAAGGTCTGGGCAAGGTATTTGAAGGTAAAACTGTAGGCAAGTTCAATCTTAACGACCTTATCGCTACTATACTCTGCCCTGTTATGAACACAGCCTTCTTCCTTGGCTTTATGGCAATCCTTTTCGGCAGTATCGAAGTTATGGGACTTAATGTAATCACAGCCGTGGTTATCCCTGCTCTTTCAATCAACTGCATTCTTGAAATCATTGCTTGCTTTGTTGTCGGTTCGGCAGTAAGCATTGCAGTCAAGAAAATTGTTGCGGCAAACAAAAGTAAATAATTAACATTCAAAAACGGGCGATTTTATGTAATCGCCCGTAATTTTTTCACTTTATACATTATTAAATTTTTAAAATCGGTGATGTTATGCAAAAGAAAATTATTGAACTTTTAACAAAAACAGACGGCTATGTTTCGGGCAGTGAAATTTCCGAACAGCTTGGTGTGTCAAGACAGGCAGTGTGGAAAGCAATCAACGGAATTAAGGAACAGGGCTACAAGATTGACTCTGTAACAAACCGTGGATACCGCCTTGTTGCCTATCCCCCACACCTCAACGAGCCTGCAATCGAAAAATACCTGAAAACCTCCGTAATCGGCAAAAACCTCATCGTCCTTGACGAGGTTGGTTCAACAAACGATTACCTCAAAAAGCTTGGTGCAGACGGTTGCGAAAACGGCACGGTTGCCGTTGCCAGAGAACAAACTCAGGGCAAGGGCAGACTCGGCAGAGTTTGGAAAGCAAAAAAGGATGACAGCATCACATTTTCGTTTTTGTTAAGGCCAAAGATTGCCCCGTCAGAGGTATCGTCAATCACCCCTCTTGCAGGTCTTGCAGTCTGCAAGGCAATCAGAGAATTCACGGGACTTGACTGCCGTATAAAATGGCCGAACGATATCATCATCGGAAAGAAAAAGCTTGTCGGTATTCTAACCGAAATGAGTGCCGAATTTGACGCCGTAGAATATGTAATTACAGGCATCGGAATCAATGCCGATACTCAGGATTTCCCCGATGACATAAAGGAAAAGGCAACTTCAATTTATCTTGCAACAGGCGGTCATTTTGACAAGAACAAATTCTTTGCCTGTGTGCTTAACCACATTGAAGAGGAATTCATCAAAAACGATTTAAAGCTTTCCCCTGTCGCATTAAAGGAATACACAAGCCTTTGCGCAACAGTCGGCAGAGATATAACATTCACCAAAAACGGAAAGTCCGTTACCGCAAAAGCTGTGGGAGTAAACCCTGACGGCGAGCTTATTGCAGAGCTTCCCGACAAAACCACCAAACTTATCAATTCAGGCGAAGTCACCGTACAAGGCATTTACTAACGGCGTGTCGCCGTCCCCCGTTCGTGCAGACAGTTTTACAAATGCAAAGCCATAAACGCCCGAGCGTAACATTTCCGATTACGGTAAGTCATCTATTATCGGCGTGTCGCCGTCCCAAAAAAATATATTAAAAAGCAGAGAACATCAACATAGATATTCTCTGCTTTTGTTATTTATTTAATTTCTCAATTCTTGATTTTGCATAAGCAAATTTAATTGAAGATTCCAATATGTATTTGGCTAAATCAGGTGATTTTGACTTACAAATTCTGCGAATTATTTTTTTATAAGCTTTGTCGAACTCCGCTTCCGAATAGTTCATAATCAAACACCCGACATTACAGAATCTGAAATATGTTTAATTATTGAATCAAATTCCTTTATATTTTTTAGTAATAACTCATATCGTTCAATACTGTCGCAGAGTAAAATTTTAGTGTTATAATCACACAAATCGTCATAAATATTTTTTATGCAATCCAAAGCCGATTCCGAATCAAGATAATCTTCATACTTTGCCATAACAGAATTTGCGTATTCATACAAAGCTTCACATTTAGCCGTTACAAGATAATCTACTTTTTTCATAAATAACTCCTTTCACTCTACTTTAAATAATAACCCGTTTACATTATTATATGTTAAAAACAGCAGAAATGCAAGTTTAACAGTCACCGATAACCGATATAATTTGACACCGCACAAACAACAAGGACATCCGAAAAACGGATGTCCTTAGTTTTTATATAAAATATTCGGTTATAAATTACTTGAAGTATTTTACACCGCTTTCAAAAATCTGCTGGTCTTTTGCGAACGGAACATTTTTATAAAGGTTTTCGCCCTTTCTCTCGCTGTGTCCCATTTTACCGAGAACTCTGCCGTCAGGTGATGTGATACCCTCGATTGCGCAAACAGAACCGTTGAGGTTAAACTCAATGTCACTGCTTGGGTTGCCGACAAGGTCAACATACTGTGTTGCAATCTGACCGTTCTTTGCAAGTTCTTTAACAGTTTCAACATCAGCCATAAATCTGCCCTCGCCGTGTGACACGGGAACAGCAAACACATCGCCTGCGTTGACATTTGCAAACCACGGTGACTTAACGGAAGTAACTCTTGTATAAGCCATATGTGAAATATGTCTGCCGATTGTGTTGAATGTGAGCGTCGGATCATTTGCTTTAAGCTCTCTGATTTCGCCGTAAGGAACAAGTCCGAGCTTGATAAGAGCCTGGAATCCGTTACAGATACCGAGCATAAGACCGTCACGATTCTTGAGAAGGTTGTTAACCTGCTCTGCAATTCTCGGGTTGCGGAATGTTGTTGCAATGAACTTACCTGAACCGTCAGGCTCGTCACCGCCTGAGAAACCGCCCGGAAGCATAATCATCTGTGACTTTGCAATGAGCTTTTCCATTTCGTCAATTGTTTCCTCGATATCGTTTGAAGAAAGGTTCTTGACGATGAGCATTTCAACATTTGCACCTGCTTTTTCAAATGCTCTTGCCGTATCAACCTCGCAGTTTGTACCCGGGAATACAGGGATAAATACAGTAGGCTTTGCAACCTTGATTGCAGGTGAAGATGTATTTCTCTCGCTGTAAAGCGGAACATCAACTTCGATTTCAGGCACTTCAGCCTTTGTTGGGAATACCTTTTCAAGCGGGGCAGTCCACTTTTCGAGGAGTGCGGAAAGTTCGATTTCCTTGCCGTTTACCGTAATCTTTGCATCGTTCGTAACAGTACCGAGGTCATAGTGAAGAACATCGTTTGAAAGCTCTGCACCGTCTGCAAGTTCGATAACAAGCGAACCCGAAAGCGGAGCGAAAAGCTCGTCATTTGTGAGTTCGTTTGCAAACTTAAAGCCAAAACCGTTACCGAAGCAAGCCTTACATACGCTTGCGGCAGTACCGCCCTCTTTAACAACCGATGCAGAAAGCACCTTGCCGTCCTCGCAGAGAGCATAAACAGCGTTGTACATTTCGATAAGCTTATCCCATACAGGCATAAGTGTTTCTTTATTTTCGGGAACGGGAACAAAGATAACCTTTGAACCTGCGTTCTTGAATTCTGTTGAAATTGTCTTTGATGCCTTTGTCATTGCAACGGCGAAACTTACGAGTGTAGGCGGAACATCAATATCCTCAAATGTACCCGACATACTGTCCTTACCGCCGATTGACGGAAGTCCGAGCTTGAGCTGAGCCTGCATAGCACCGAGGAGTGCTGCGGCAGGTTTACCCCAACGGGAAGGAACATCTTTAAGTCTTTCAAAATATTCCTGGAATGTAAGTCTTGCTGTCATCGGGTTTGCGCCGATTGCAAGCAGCTTTGAAAGCGATTCAACAACTGCATAAGCCGAGCCGTGGAACGGACTCCAGCGTGAAACGCCGGGGATATAGCCGTAACTCATTGCTGTTGCATCGTCTGTTTCGCCCTTCTCAAGCGGAATCTTTGCAGCCATAGCCTCCTGAGGAGTGAGCTGATTCTTACCGCCGAACGGCATAATTACCGTAGCCGCACCGATTGATGCGTCAAATCTTTCTGCAAGACCGATCTGTGAGCAGACTTCAAGTCTTGACATATTTTCAAGGAATGCCTCGTCAGCAGGCATATCTTTAAGCTTTGCGGGAGCAACCTTACGGTAGCAGCCTTCCCACTTCGGAGCCTCGATATAAGCCTTGGCAACCTGAGTAACACCGTTTGTGTTGAGAAACTCACGGCTGAGGTCAACGATTGTGTCGCCTCTCCAGTTCATTGTTAGACGAGGACTTTCGGTTACAACCGCAACGGCTGTAGCCTCAAGGTTTTCTTTTGATGCAAGTGAAATAAACTTGTCAACATCTTTTTTATCGAGAACAACAGCCATTCTTTCCTGACTTTCGGATATAGCAAGCTCCGTACCGTCAAGGCCGTCATATTTCTTTGTTACCTTGTCGAGGTCAACCGTAAGACCGTCGGCAAGTTCACCGATAGCAACGCAAACACCGCCTGCACCGAAGTCGTTACATCTCTTGATGAGCTTTGCAGTTTCGGGGTTGCGGAACAAACGCTGAATTTTTCTTTCTGTCGGAGGATTACCCTTCTGAACCTCTGCACCGCAGGTTTCGATTGAGTTTTCATCGTGAGCCTTTGAAGAACCTGTTGCACCGCCGCAGCCGTCACGGCCTGTTCTTCCGCCGAGAAGTACAATTACATCATCGGGAAGAGGAGTTTCACGGATAACATTTTCCTTTGGAGATGCACCGATAACAGCACCGATTTCCATTCTCTTTGCAACATAGCCCTGATCGTAAAGCTCGGTTACCTGACCTGTTGCAAGACCGATCTGGTTACCGTATGAGCTGTAACCCTGAGCGGCACCTGTTGTAATTTTGCGTGAAGGGAGCTTTCCGTGCATTGTATCCTTGAAAGGAATTGTCGGATCGCCCGAGCCTGTAACACGCATAGCCTGATATACATATGAACGGCCTGAAAGCGGATCACGGATTGCACCGCCAAGACAGGTTGCGGCACCGCCGAAAGGCTCGATTTCTGTCGGGTGGTTGTGAGTTTCGTTCTTGAACTGAACGAGCCACTGTTCTGTTTTTCCATCTATAGTAACGGGAACCTGAATTGAGCAGGCATTGATTTCTTCACTTTCGTCAAGGTCGGGAATGAGTCCCTTTTTCTTGAGTGACTTCATACCGATGAGAGCCATATCCATAAGTGAAACGATTCTCTTTGTATCCTTGCCGTAAACCTCGTCACGGGTTGCATAATACTCGCTGAGTGCATCCTCGATAACCTTGCCGAGAGCAGACTTTTCAATCTCAATCTCTTCAAGTCTTGTGAGGAATGTTGTGTGACGGCAATGATCCGACCAGTATGTGTCAATTACACGAAGTTCTGTAACCGACGGATCACGGTGCTCTGTATCTCTGAAGTAATCACGGCAGAACTTGAGGTCTGCAAGTGTCATTGCAAAGCCCATTGAATCGTAATACTTCTGCATCTCATCATCATTCCAGCCATTGAAGCCCTCTACCCTCTTAACATTTTCGGGAACGGGAATTTCCATATCAAGAGTCTTTGGCTTTTCAAGAGATGCAAGACGGCTTTCAACAGGGTTGATGAGGTACTCCTCAACCTTTACAAGCTCTTCGTCTGTAATATTGCCCTTGAGAGCAATTACTCTTGCTGTGAGAACCTTGCAACGCTCACCCTGAGTAAGAAGCTGAACGCACTGCTCGGCAGAGTCGCCGCGCTGATCGTACTGACCGGGGAGATACTCCATTGCGAATACCTTCCAGCCGTCCTCAACGGGGAGAGTTTCTTCATAGATTACATCGGCATTAGGCTCTGACAAAACAATGGTTTTCGCCTTGTCATATTCTTCCTTAGTAAGTCCCTCAAGATCGTAACGCACAATGTAACGAAGATCTTCGACAGACTTCATACCGAGGTTGTGGCGGATGTCCCAAAGCGTCTGCTTTGCAAGAACATTGAAGCCATCCTTTTTTTCAACAAAAATTCTGATTACTTCTGACATAATTCATTCACCTGCTTAATTAAGATATAAAACAAAATAAATCCCGTCTGATAACCTGTATCACATCACATGATACCACATTCGACTATTTTTTTATTTCATTTAAGGCATTAAAAGGTATTCTGTAAAAGTAAAATTAAATGCACACAGAAAAAGCGGTCAGACAAAGCAAAATGCCGTCTGACCGCACAATATAATCATATTTAATCGCCTTTGAGAAAATCTTTGTAAAATTCCTCAAAACTGCCGTTTTTGTAGTCTGAATAATCCTTATTATCTCTGTTCACAATTGTGTCGGTAATAAGGTATGTATCAAATCCGAGTTTTGCACTGCACAAATCCTCGTCAACATCGTTGCCGATCATAATGCTGTCTTCGGGCTTGATATCCTGCTTTTTGCAGATTTCTTCAAAATATTTCAGATTCGGCTTGCAGCAACCAAAGTTTTCGTATGTTGTAACAAGTTCAAAATCGTCGGGAGAAACTCCTGCCCATTCAAGTCTGCGTTTTGTTGCAACAAACGGAAAAATCGGATTTGTTGCGGCAATAAGTCTGCCGCCGTTTTTCTTTATGAAATCAATGCTTTTCTTTGCATAAGGAGTGAAGCTTGTAGCATCTTTCGGAACGATAAACTCGTTTTCGTAATAATCGGTAAAAAGGTCATCAAACTTTTCAAGGTCGGCACCGCTGACTTTGCCCGCTGTTTCCCAGAAAACTTCACGGTTTGTACGGCTGTTATCGTTCTTTGTCATAGCGTCAGTACCTGCCCACATCGCCTTTATAAGGGCGTCGGGTTCGATTTTTATAACAGGAGTGCAACGCTTGCAGAGCGATGAAAAATACAGCTTTACGAATTTTTCCATGTCCATGGGAAGCAAAGTTCCGTCCAAATCAAAAAGATAATTTTTATACATTAACATACCGTTCCTTTCAATTTATGCACAAATATTATACAAAATTTCGATTTGGATTGCAAGGAAAAAATTTTCGGTATATACTATAGTCAATAAAAAACGAGGTGATAAGATGAAAATAGTTTTAACTGACGCACAGACCGTTCTTGACGATATTGTAAATGCCGATGTGCTTAATCGGTTCGGCGAGGTTGAGTCGTTCGGTCTTTTGAAATATGAAGAAGTTGCGGAGAAAATTACAGATGCAGATATCGTTGTGTGCAACAAAACTCTGCTTGATTCGCACACAATGCGATTTGCGAAAAATCTGAAATATATAGGACTTTTTGCAACAGGCTACAACAACATTGACCTTGACTACTGCACCAAAAACGGCATAACCGTCTGCAACGCAGGTTCATATTCAACAAATGCGGTTGCACAGCACACATTTGCACTCATTCTTGAACATTTCAATCACACTGCGGAATATAATCGGTTTGTTCAGGACGGCAAGTGGAAAAGAAGCAAAACTTTTTCACCGTTTGTATATCCGCTGAATGAACTTGCAGGCAAAACACTCGGCATTGTCGGACTCGGAAACATCGGAAAGGCTGTTGCAAAAATTGCAAACGCTTTTGATATGAATGTAGTCGCATCGAGCAGAACTCCGAAAAATATTGACGGAATCAAAGATGTTTCGTTTGACGAACTTCTTAAAGCAAGCGACATTGTAAGTGTTCATTGTCCGCTCAATCCACAATCGGAGAATATGTTTGACAAAAATGCCTTTGCCAAAATGAAACAGGGTGCATTGTTCGTAAACACGGCAAGAGGCGGTGTTATGGTTGAAGAAGATTTGCTTGAGGCACTCGAAAGCGGTCACCTCGGCGGTGCGGCAATCGACACCCTCAAGGTTGAACCTATGGTTGAGGACTGCATTCTTATGGGGGCAAAAAATTGCATCATCACCCCCCACATCGCATGGGCGCCCGTTGAAACCAGAGAACGCCTTATGGGCATAGTTTCGGACAATATCAAAAATTTTCTGAACGGAACTCCGACAAATAAAGTAAATTAACGGCGAGTAAGTAATGACACAAATTATATATTAAGATATATTTTATAAATATCACAATGTAATTGACCTGCTGTAGCGGCGAACGAGGTTCGCCAATCATTTCGTGTGCAAACACGAAATGAATAAGTAAATGTACAAATTTTTGAGCAATAAAATTACTAATGTAAATATAAAAATCCGACAGAAACAACCGCCCACCTTTCGGTGAGCGGTTGTTTTGTGTAGTGTAGTATTAGGAAATTGGGATTAGATTACGATTACTGCTGTCTTTCGCAATAACTTGAAAGGCCTGTGTTAGGATCTGTGTATTTGAGCATATCATTGTCAGCGTCATATGTGTAGTTAAACTGCTGTTCGCCGACTGTCATAACAAGGTCTGTACCCTCAAATGTGTAATTGCCCGAAACAGTCACACCGCTCATTTCGCCTGAGAATGTGCCGTCCTCTGCAAATGTGTATGTACATTTCAAAGTTTCGGGTTCAACACCGTTTGCTGTTGCGTAGTCATCAATTGAAACCGCTTTACCGTCTGTACCCTCAAGTGCGGTAACAGTCCAAGTACCTACCACGCTTGCCGATGAATCGCCGTCTTTTGAATCAGCGGCGCTGTCATCTGCGCTGTTAGCATTGTCATCAGCAGTCTGTGATGCCGAACTTTCGTTTTTGCTTGATGAGCCACCGTCATTACCGCAGCCTACAAGACCTACTGTACCTACCATACAAATTGCGAGCAATAAAGCTAACTTTTTAATTTTTGTCATAGTGGATTACCTCTTTCCGATTTTGATTTGCGGAAACACCGCATTTTTCCTGCTTGCTTCAATGATAGCCAATTTAATGCAACATTTCAATAGTTTGGCACAAACATCAATCTTTTGGCAAAAAACATATGACAATCGGATATAATATTTTTCAAATTTATGGTATAATCTAAGTGCAGTTAATCATTGCTCCGAATTAAATTATTTCAAAGGAGGCGATATCTTGAAAATTGCAGTTATTGACGACGAAAAGCCTCAGGCAGACATTCTCTACTCAATCTGCAACGCATATTTTGGCGGACACAAGCAAAATGTGCAGATTGATTGTTTTCCTGACGGAATAGCTTTTTTCAATTCATTCAAGGAAAACACCTACAAAATAGCCTTTGTAGATATTTTTATGGAGAAGATGAACGGCATTGCCGTGGCTGAAAAGCTTCGTGAAAAAGACCGTGATATTCTTATTGTATTTGTCACAACAAGCCCCGATTTTATGATGCAGGCATTTTCCGTTCACGCTTTTCATTACATAACAAAACCCTACAAAGCTGAGCAGATTTACAAGGTACTTGATGATGCCTCGTCATATGCATCGGATAATTCAAAATACATTGAAGTTATGTGTGACCGTCGAAACACGCTGATTTCGCTTAAGGAAATTGTTTCTGTTGAATCCGATGCACATTATATCAACATAGGTGTTGTTTCGGGACTTAGATATCGCACACGAATGACCATTGCAGAGTTTCTCAAGCTTGCAGACAACGACACCCGTTTCATACTCGTAAACAGGGGAATCGTGCTGAATGCCGATTACATAAAGGACATTGAAGGCTCTGTATGTGTTACAGGCAACGGTGAAAGATTCCCGATTAAAATTCGTGAAAAAACTCGGATTGAACAGAGTATCCGTGAATATATGTTCAAAAAAATCAGAGAAAACCAGCGGAGGTGAATATGAACACACTCGTAAATTTTTTTCAGACATTATTCAGCTTTGCCATAATAATACCGTTAAGTTTATTCTGCCTTTTACCGTTAAAAAATCAATTAAAATACCCAATTTCAAAGATAGTAACGCTCTTTTTGTGTTCATTTTTCATACTCGGTTCTCTCTCGTCAATTGTGATGACGGCTTTTGACATTCAGAATTTAAACTTTGTTCTCTTCCCTGACCTTGTAATATTTTTCTTCCTTATTAAAAGCGTTACAAAGGTCGGAACAGCACGATGTTTGTTTGTTTTTATAAGTGTGTGCTGTTTGATTTCATTCTTTTCGCTGTATGCATATTTTATCAACTCATTTTTTCAGGAAGAAATCTCACGAGGAGTTGACACCTCATATAGCCTGATTCAAATGGGGCTTTCGCTTGCGGCAATGGGAGCGCTTGTTCCCCTTACAAAATACTATGCATGGATGATTGACAACATAAATATCGGCAAGGTGTGGTATTTGTTTTCAATTTTGCCCATTGCACTTATGGTATCAACCATCTATACCATACCGATTTCCTACGCAAATATTCGTGTTGGAAAGGTTTATGCAAAAGGATTCATCATTACAATATTTGAGCTTGCATTGTATCTTATAGTATTCATATTATTCTACATTTTCAGCAAGACTACTATTGAAAAAACAAAGCTTACAGAACGAAACAACATTCTTGAAATTCAGAAAAGTTACACAGAATCGTTGCAGTCGTACATAAAATACACCTCAAAAGCAAGGCATGATTTTAAACATTCAGTTCATGTTATGAGCCGACTTGCAGATGAAGGAAATCTTTCGGCGCTGAAAGACTACATTGCCCAGTATGAAAATTCGCTGACTGTAACAGCACCTGTGCGAATCTGCAAAAGTGACGCACTCAATGCTTTGTTCAACCACTACTGTCAGCAAGCGATTGAGAACGATGTTGACATTAACTGGCGGATTGATTTGCCCGACAAATCGAGAATTCTTGATGTTGACCTCTGCAGTATTTTCGGCAACATACTCGAAAACGCAATTGACGGTTGCTGTACCGTAGAAGAAGGCAAAAGATATTTTAACCTGACTTCCGAAATAAAAGGCGACTGTTTGTACATTGTTTCAACAAACAACTACGGCAAGCCTTTGGAAATGGACGGCGAAACTTATTCGTCCACAAAGCATCAGGGCAAGGGCATCGGACTTCACTCCATGAAGAGCATAACCGAAGTCTATGACGGAATTTTTGATGCAGGCAACAATAACGGTGAATTTTTCGTTGACATAATGCTTAAATATTAAACCTATTAAACTCAAAAAGGGTATGCCTTCTCGCATACCCTTATTTGTTATAAAAGTTCCAAACAAAAAACACGCTCTGCAAAATGCAAAGCGTGTTTTGATTTTGTTTTGTTGTTATCAGTTGTTACCGACAACAAGTTTCTGGATTTCTGTGGCATCCACAACATTGATCACACCGTCATGGTTGTAATCTGCAAGTTCTCTCTGAACATCAGAAAGTGTTGAAATTGAAACAATGTACTTGCTGATTTCAGTTGCATCAAGAACATCGACACGACCGTCAAGGTTTATATCGCCTATCATATACGGAGTATCGTTGTTGCTGTCATTGCTCGGCTGTGTAGTTACAGGAGCTGTTGTTGCCTGTACCGTAGCAGGCTGAACTGTTGTTGCAGGAACAGTTGTTGCAGGCTGTGTAGCCTTGGCTGTTGTCGGCTGAACAGTTGCCTTTGCAGTAGTCGGCTTAACCGTAGCTTTGGCTGTGGTAGGCTGTACAGCAGGCTTTGCTGTTGTTGGCTGTACCGTTGATGAAGAAACAAAAGCACAAAAATCAAGAGCAACCCAACCTGTTTTGCCGTTGTAAGAGGTGTAACCCCATGTGTAACCGCCGGCTGTTGAAACCTTTGTTACATTAAGAGTAACATTGCCCGGAACAGATGTTACATATGAATAGCTTGTACCCGCACCGCTTCTCATGTTGAGATAATCGTCAACATCTGTTTTATATGTACCTGTTGTGTAAGTTACCTTTTTGGTTGTAGCCTGAGTAGTGCTTGTACTGCCGCTGAAATCGCCAAGGTAGATATAACCCTGAAAATTCCACCAGCTGTTACCGCCGGCATTCTTGTCGGATGTGCTTGCATAGGAAAGGTAGAAGTTCTGACCGCTCCATGCAGAGTTAGAAAATGTAATCTGACCGTTTTCGACCTTTTCTACAACAGCAACATGACCGCCGCCACCGTTATATGACCAGCAGGCAATTGCGCCGACCTTCGGGGTCTGGCCGTACTTATAGTAGCCGTTAGACTTGTTGTAACCGTACCACTGCTCGGCATTGTTCCATGAAAGCTTTGGCTCAGAACCGAGAATCTCATAAGCTCTGCCGTAGGCATATGCTGTACAGTTCGGCATGCCGTAACCATACTTATAAAAAACATTTAAATTACTGTAATAATATTTGTTACTTGAACTCGGGGCAGACAGTCTCGGTGAGAACGATGCCGCACTCGCAATCATCGACATTGAGAAAACCGACACAAACAGCATTACAGCCGTGAGAACTGCCGCAGAAACCTTTTTGCTAAAAACACTTTTTAAAACATTTCGCAAAGAAACACTCCTTTTTTTGAATTCAAAGTGATTGTTACCTATTTGTAACCACTTTATGTACATTCTATCACAAATCACTCCAAATTCAAAGAGTAGAAATGCCGAAAATAGCCTTTATAATCTATTTTTTTAAGCCATTGTACACAATAACTTCCATTTTATACATACTTTGCACAAAATTTAATTCACATTCTTTAAAAGATAGTGTTTATTGTGCAAGGATGATGTCTGAGTTTTAAGGTGTAAAGGATTAGATAAACTTAATCATCAGAAACGCTTACGGCGTCAGACTGTTTATATGTTTCATTTATCGTTTTTCTTTACTGTATTGATCGATGAAATCAGCATTCTCCTGATTGTGCCGCACTGATTTTGCAATGGCTTATATACGGTTTCGGATATATATCCTGTTTCAAAAAGAAGTTCCAGCCAATATTCAGTTTCAAAGCACTCTTTTTGTGCTATTTCCAACTTGGAGATAAAATCCTTGTTACCCTGCGCATATTGTGCTTCGTGAATATTTGCACCTATACTTGTTCCCGAACGCAAAAGTTGATTAGTTAAAACCGATTCTCTTGCATTTGCTTTGATATCACGACACATATATACAATCTGTTTTGCAAATTCTTTTGATTTATTCCGTAAAATACTTTCAGACACAATCATCACCCAAAATACAATATATCACAAAGCCGAATGTCTGTAAAATTATCGGTGATATGCCTCGTTTAACTCGGCGTGATATAAATGTGTTATCGCTCGCTTTCGCTCTCGGTGATATTATATTCGCTTTAAAACTGCCGCGGGCAATATCACTCGGTATGACCGAATATCACTGCACGGCAATATCACTCGCCGACAGGCGAATATAACTGAAAAACGCACTTGTTTACACAAGTGCGTTTTTCTTGGCGCGCCGGAAGAGACTCGAACTCCCGACCTTCTGATTCGTAGTCAGACACTCTATCCAGCTGAGCTACCGGCGCATATGCGGCCTTTTATCAGCCGCAAGTAGTATGATATCACAACTCGGTGCAAAAATCAAGTGTTTTTTGTATTTTTTCCGAAATTATTCTTTTGTATCAAAAAAAGTGAAGAATGCTCTGTATGCCATATAAACATCTGTCTTGGAAACAATTTCAAACGGAGCATGCATTGAAAGCACGGGAACGCCGAGATCAACAACATCGACATTCATATTGGCAACATACTTTGCGATTGTTCCGCCGCCGCCGCCGTCAACCTTGCCGAGTTCACCGACCTGCCAGAGAATATCGTTGTTCTCAAGCATAGCTCTGATTTTTCCCATATATTCGGCAGACGCATCTGATGTGTCATATTTTCCGCCGTGACCTGTGTATTTTGAAATAATTACACCGTTGTTAATGTATGAGCAGTTGTTAGCCTCATATGCAGACGCATAAGTCGGATCAAATGCGGCATTTACATCGGCAGAAAGGCAGGTGCTTTTTGAAAGAACACGGTAGCCGTCAACACCGTCCTGTTTTGCAAGGTCATAGATGAAGAAGCGGAGGAAGTCGCTCTGCATACCTGTGTTGCCGTCACTGCCTGTTTCTTCTTTGTCTGTAAGATATGTGATACAAGTCTGCTCGGGCATTTCAACATCAAGAGCCGCCATAACAGCCGGATAAGCACAAACCTTATCATCGTGACCGTAACCGCCGATCATGCTTCTGTCAAAGCCGATATCTCTTGACTTGAAAGACGGGATAAGGCAGAGCTCAGCCGAAAGGAAGTCACCCTCGCAGATACCGTACTTCTCATTGAGTACAGCCATTACATTGAGCTTTACAAGGTCTTTTTCGTCGCTGTCTGCATCATACGGACGAGAGCCGAGGATAACATTGAGGTTTTCACCCTCAATTGCCTTTGCCATTGGCTTTGATGCCTGCTCTCTTGCAAGGTGCGGAAGAAGGTCTGTAATGCAGAAACAGCTTTCGTTCTCATCATCGCCCCAGCAGATGTCAACTCTTGTACCGTCAAGCTTTACAACCGAACCGTGAAGTGAAAGTGGAATTGTTGTCCACTGATATTTTTTAAGACCGCCGTAGTAATGAGTCTTAAAGAAAGCAAGATTGTTTGCCTCAAAAAGAGGATTCGGTTTGAGGTCAACTCTCGGGGAATCAATATGTGCGATTGCAAGCTTTGCACCGTTCTTAACACCGTTTTTACCGATTACGGCAAGAGCAACAGCCTTGTCACGGTTTACATAATAAAGCCTGTCGCCCGCCTTGTATTCTTTGTCCTGCTCATACTCTGCAAAACCTGCTTTTTTGGCAAGCTCAACAGTATAGCGAACAGCCTCGCGCTCAACGGGTGAGTTATCAAGAAACTTTTTGTAACCATCGCAAAAGCTGTCTGCCTTTTTAATTTCTTCCTCCGAAAGAGCCTTAACGCCCTTCGGTTCGGTCATCATAATTTTTTCCTTTAATAAAGTTGTCTTTGACTTTTCTTCAGCCATAATAACCGTCCTTTCTGTGCCGTAAAACACGGCAAAACCATTTTATTTTGAAATCCGCCGCCAAAGGCATCGGAACATCTCTGCACTTAATTAGATTGTGAATAATAAAGTTTTATATACATTTCCTTGGCACCTTCAACCTTGTCAACATAATTCTCTGTTTCGGGATACGGAATGGAATCAAGATTTTTTCCGTCCGAACTGTAATTAGTATCGTTAAGCCAGTCGCTTACAACAAAGCCGGCATTATATGCGGCAATTGCCGAGCGTTCCGTGCCGTAATAATCGTAAAAATATTTTAAAAGATAACTTCCGTAATCAATACAGATTTCGGGGTCAAACAGGTCATCCTCGGTGTACTGTCCCGCACAGCCTCTTTGCTCCTGCAGCCACTCAAAGGACGATGGCATCATCTGCATAACACCCTTTGCTCCGACTCCCGATTCGGCTTTCGGGTCAAAGCCGCTTTCCGTGTGGATTACGGCATATATTAACGCAGGATCAAGGTCATAATCCTTGGCGGCTTTTTCAACATATGTGCTGTAGGTGCGTGGATAATTCATCTCATCAAGCTTTTTCTTTGTGTCCTCGTAAAAGACCGAAACAAACACAAATACTGCCGCCGCAAGAATTGCAAGCACAATTATCCATGCCAAAATCGCCTTTCCTGCACTTTTTTTCTTTTTATATCGCCTTGATTGGGGCATCCTATCACCTCATCAGGTTGTTAATAGCCTCTGCCGCCTTTTGTGCGGCAAGCTCAACTTGCTCTATAGAAAAATTGTTTTCAATGACAATGTCGCTGTGACTTCTGAAAAATTCTTCGTCAAGCTGTGCAGACATTCTTAGCTCTGCACGGGAAATGTCAATGTTATCCCTTTTGCAGATTCTCTCAAGCCTTATTTCCTTTTTTGCGGTAACGCTTACAATAAGGTCGCAAAACACATCGGCACCGCTTTCAAAAAGCTGAGGAGCGTCATAAATCACAACGCTTTTGCCGTCTGTCTGAGCCTGTTTCGCCATCTGCATAAATTCATATGTAACAAACGGATGAACAATTGAATTGAGCAAATGTGTGTTTTCTTTGCTTGAAAATGCCCTTTTGGCAAGCAACGGTCTGTCAATGTTGCCGTCAGAAAGGATAATATCCTGACCGAAAACACCCGAAACAGCCTTTAAGCATACGGAATCGGGAGTGTAAAGATTTTTTACAATCTCGTCAGCATTTATAACGCACATTCCGTTTTTGGCAAAATATGCCGAAACCGTACTTTTTCCCGCACCGCTCTGTCCCGTAAGACCGACAATTTTAATTCTGTTCAAGGTCAATCACCTCAAAGCCTGCCGCTCTTATAAGTCGGTTGTAAACAGCCATTCCGACGCCGTTCGTTTTTGGCAGTCTTGAATAGACAACCTTAACGCTGTCGTCCTCATCAATTCTGCGAAGCTCGTCAAAAAGCGTGTGAGCCTGTCTTGTATAGTCGTTTCGTTTTCCGAGAGAGAAAACGGGAGTTTTCAAAAGCGGAATATCCTCGTCGCAACAGAGCGCCGCAACTCCCTTTGCCGCCTTTTTGTTTACATAATCAATATATTGCTCATCGTTGCAATTAAGAAGTATTACTCTCGCCCTTGGCGCATAGTGCTTGTACTTCATACCGGGGCTTGCAACCTTTACATTGTCTGCAAGTTTGTGCAGTACTGCGTCATCAACTTCAACCTTGCCGAGAACGCTTTCAAGCATTTCAACCGTAATTCCACCGGGGCGAAGTACCCTCGGAACATCTCCCGCAAGAGTGATTACCGTGCTTTCAAGACCTACCTCACTTGCACCGCCGTCAAGAACAGCGTCGATTTTGCCGTCCATATCGTTCATAACATGCTGTGCGGTTGTCGGACTGGGTGAGCCCGAAATATTTGCCGAAGGTGCGGCAAGAACCGTACCCGATTCACGGATAATCGCCTGTGCGGTTTTGTGGCTCGGAAAACGGATTGCAACCGTGTCAAGTCCTGCCGAAACTTCATTCGGAATAACATCCGACTTTTTCATAATCATTGTGAGCGGTCCCGGCCAGAACGCATCGGCAAGTTTTTTTGCCGTGTCGGGAATCTTCGTCACAAGGTTAAGTCTTTCAATATCGGAAAAATCGCAGATATGGACAATCAGCGGATTATCCCCCGGTCTGCCCTTTGCTTTGAAAATCTTCTTTACAGCCTCGGGGTTGAGTGCGTCAGCCGCAAGTCCGTAAACTGTTTCGGTCGGGATTCCTACAACACCGCCGTTTTTAAGCAACTCTGCTGCGGTTTTTATATCTTCCTCTGTATTTTTTAACAACAATGTTTTCACAATTATCACCGGATTATTTTTCTATACTTTCTTTGAGCTTTTCGGCTCTGTCAGCGGCAACAAGTGCGTCAATCACTTCGTCAAGGTTGCCGTTGAGAATTTCTTCAAGCTTGTAGAGAGTAAGACCGATTCTGTGGTCGGTTACTCTGCCCTGCGGATAGTTATATGTGCGGATTCGCTCACTGCGGTCACCCGTACCTACCTGCATTTTTCTGTTTTCGGCAATTTCACTCGCCTGTTTGTCCTGTTTTTCCTTGAGAAGTCGGCTTTTGAGAACTTTAAGAGCCTTGTCCTTGTTCTTGTACTGACTTCTCTCGTCCTGGCACTCAACTACCATACCTGTGGGCAAGTGAGTGATTCGGATTGCGGAACTTGTTTTGTTGATATGCTGACCGCCTGCGCCGCTTGAACGGAAGGTGTCAATTTTGAGGTCATTCGGATCAATTTCAAGCTCAACATCTTCTGCCTCGGGCAAAACCGCAACGGTTGTTGTCGATGTGTGAACTCTGCCCTGACTTTCGGTTTCGGGTACTCGCTGAACACGGTGAACACCGCTTTCGTACTTAAAGCGTGAGTATGCGCCCCCGCCCTCAATCATAAAGGAAATTTCCTTGTAACCGCCGATTTCGGTTTCATTGGCATTGATAATCTCGATTTTAAAGCCCTTCTTTTCGGCATACATCGAGTACATTCTGAAAAGAACCGCACTGAACAGAGCCGATTCCTCACCGCCTGCACCGCCACGGATTTCAACGATAACATTCCGTTCATCGTTCGGATCCTTCGGCAAAAGCAGAATTTTCAAATCTTCCGCAAGATTTTTGATATTATCCTTAGCCTCATCAAGCTCAATCTGAGCAAGCTCTTTAAGCTCTTTGTCGCTTGTTTCCTCAAGAATTTCAAGGCTGTCTTTTTCGGTCTGAACAGCCTCTTTGTATTTACGATAGGTCAAAACGATTTCCTCAATCGACTTGATTTCCTTCATAATTTTCTGATATTCCTCGGGATTGCCCGCTACTGACGGCTGGTAGAGCCTTTCGGAAAGCTCGGAGTACCTTTTGTCAAATATTTCGATTTTTTCAAACATATATATCTTACTCCGTCAAAATTTTTTTAATATTTTTTTCAATCTTTGCACGGGGCGCCATAACCTCTCTGCCGCATTTTTCGCATTTTATCTTAAAATCCATTCCCACACGCAGAATTTCAAAGGTTTTGCAACCGCATGGGTGCTGTTTTTTCATCTCAACTCTGTCGCCAACGCTGATATCCACAAAAAATCACCCTCCTGCAAATTTTTTACATTCTTCACATTTTGAATTTCTATGATTATTTACATCACTTTAGAGATGCAAATAATCTGCACTTAGATTATACAACAGAGATTTAAAAATATCAACCAATGCCGATAATTGTGAGAAGTCCCGTGTATTCAAGCGAAAGGGCAACGGGAATTGAAATCAGCAGAGAAAATGCGCTCTGTTTTACATCCTTGAACAAAATTCCGATGCTTGCAAGCCAAAGTATAAATTCGGGGAAGTACAGAATTCTGAAATCGGCAAAGTTGAGATTAAATGCAAAGCAACAGAATATTGCTATGAGTACGGAAGAAATTCCGATTGCAAGCGCACCCCGTCCCCTTGCATACCAAATCAGAAATGCCAAAAACGGCGATACAACAGCAAGAATCAGCCACCTCATAAGGTATGGGATATCGGGATAAAAGCCTGCAAAAACACTTGTCCACACATAGTACCCTATTAACATTCCCACAAAAAACGCAAAAACATTAATTCCTGCTTTTAAGGGTGATTTGCTGAATACGGCAAGGCACACGGCAATAAAAATCCACGGTGCCGTTCTGCCCAAAAAGTTTGACAAATCAAGCCAATCGAGAAAGCTCGGCAGTCTGTTCAAATCAAGAAGCTTTGCGACAATTCCCATGCCGCCGCCAAAAAGCAGAGCAAAGAATGTTGTCATAATTTGTTTTGGTACAGACATCTTGCCCGATACCTTTCGGGTTTTATTCAAAATTTTTAACATAAAATCCTCGTTTCATCTACATCAAAAGGACTTCTCAAAAAAGAAGTCCTCTTTAATCTTAATTATTCCGCACTGTTTTGCTCACCGAAAACCTTTAAAATTTCGTCTTTGTGAGCCATAATCGCATCGTAGCCCTCCTGAATGGTTTCGTCAACGCTGTCCATTGAGAAAAGCTGTGTGTTTTCGTTCTTGATATCAATTGCAAGGTCAGCCATTTTTTTTGACTCTCTTGTGCCGTCAATTGAATAAACATCAAGCGCACGCCAAATAACCTTAATAAGACCGCCAAGGCCTGCGTCGGGATTGTAGGTCATAATATCAAAGCCGATTGCAAGGACCTTGCCGACGCCCATATCACGCAGAATTTTTACGGGCAAATTGTCCTTTGAACCGCCGTCAATAAAGTTGTACTTGTCATAAGGACAGGTTGTGTAAATTGCAGGGAACGACATACTTGCACGAACAGCAGTTTCAAGCGGAGCGCCTGTTATGTAGTGAATATGCTCGTTTTCAAGATTTTCTTCCTTGGTTGTAAAAATACATTCATCGGTTGTAAGCGTGTCAACCGTACAGATTGAAAGGTTAATCGGAAGATTTTCAAAGCCTGTTATTCCTTTTTCATTCATAATGTCACGGATAACATCTTCAATCAGTTCACCCGACTTGATGCCGTCTTTCTGAATCTTTTTATTTAGAATAAGCTGTGCAAGAGATTTGAAAATAAGTCCGTTGTCGATTTCGGCAAGAGTTTTCCAATGCTTTTTTGCAACTCTTTTCATTTCATCGGAATCACAGCCCATTGCAACGATTGCCGCCATTGCCGCACCCGAGCTTGTACCCGAAACATACTGCGGATGGATTCCGAGTTCATAAAGAGCCTGAACAGCACCGATGTGAGCAATACCTTGAAGTCCGCCGCCCGAAAATGCTACACCGATAGAATTTTTGCGATCGATTTTATCCGAATTCATTTTAAACACCTCTGTTAATAAAAACGATAAACATTGCAATACGACTCGGTTTCAACAAAATAGTCGTACCAGTTGTAGAAATCTTCAAAGCTGTAATCAGCCTGAATAAGCTCATAATTCTTAAATTTTGTGTTTTCCGTTATGTATTTAAGCACATCATCTTTGTCTGCAAGGCGGGAAACATAAACCGTTACCTCGTCAAGTGACGCAAGCTTTTTGTCCGTTTTGAGTTTTTCCATGCTGTCGGTTTCCTGCTTATTTGTGTCGCCGTTAAACATAAATGCCTCGGCTAGTGAAGAAACCTTTCCGTTGGTGATAACTCCTCGTTTTTCGGCAAATTCTTCAAGCTCATCACCGAGAGTCGGAGAGAACTTTGAACTCTGAACAATCATTGTGCTGTCGTAGTTCATAAACTTGTCAATACACTTGTTCCATTCAAGCATTGCAGTTCCGACAAAAATGCAGTTGTCTGTCTTTGGCTCATAGAGATTTGTTTTGCCGTATGTGTAATAGGACTTAACCGTAACAAACGCTGTGACTGACGCAAGCAAAATGCATACAGGCACGGCAAGGCGTATCTTCTGATTTTTGAAAAGTGTGAAAATTCTGATGAACGAAAATGCAAAAAGCATCGCAATCAGCGGAAGTGACGCCATAACATAGCGGTCGCTGTTAAACGGTGAAACAAGTGAAATGCCGATGAAATAGCAAACTGCCGGAACTACGGCAAACATCGCCTTTTTAGGAATTTTTACCTTTTTCACAAAACGGAAATAAATTCCGAAACCGATAACTGCGGCTGTACAAAGTCCGAGCAGCCAAACCTGATTGATGAACATATCCTTTGCAAGAATCTGAACATAGGTGCAAAGCTTGTAGAAAACATAGGTTACAACCGTAATCATATCAAGCGCCGACATATCAAGCGAACTGAGTCCACGGTTGCCGCCGAGTACATTCGAGATTATGTACGGATAAATGCAGAGTGCAAGTCCTGCACCGACAACAGCCGCAATAATGTACTTAACAAGGTCTTTACCGCACTTTTCCTTGATTTTGAACACAAGGAAAACAAGTCCCGTAAGTCCTGCAAAGAGGATGAAATAATACTGGGTAAGCACACCGCAAAGCACGGTAAATGCAAGCAGAATGCAGTCCTTTATGCCGACGGTGTTCTTTTTTTCATAGAGCTTTATGCTCATATAAACGAACGCAAGCACCCAGAAGGTAAGCGTTGCGTACATTCTGAGATAAATTGTCGTGGTAATACACGCAATACTCAGAGCATATGCCCCCACACCGATCAAGGCGTAAAGATTGTTGCCCGTGATTTTCCGTCCGATTTTATAAAGCATAATCAAAATGCCTGCCATGGCAAGCACATTTATTGAATAGGCAAGCCATTTTGAGAACACGCCCGGAAAGAACGAACAGACCGTGTGAACAAGTGCGTAATAGAGAGGCGGATGCGACGCATCTATAATCTGATTTTCATACACCTGAGCATAGTCGAATCTGTCATCGGGCGACACGGCAAGATACTCGTTGAAATCTTCGGGACTGTTCCAACCGCCGTCAACATTAAGCTGTTTTGAGGAATTTGCAAGGTTATAGGTCAGAAGCTCGTCCTCGTGAAAGCCCTGTTTTGCAAACATATAAACCGTGCTTATGACAAGGCTCACCGCAATAATAACCGCAAGAATTATTCTTGCCTTTTTGTTGTCGATTTTCATATAAAATTCTCCGTAATAATCAAAATTAAAATCAGCCGACAATTTTGTGCCGTTCAAACGGCAATTTTCGGCATTCCGTATTTAAATGATTATACCACAAATACGGTCACAATAACAATAGACTTTACAAAAATTTTGTATGTAATGCGTTTTCGGGCAAGCAAAAATGCCGACAGAAAAATCCGTCGGCACAAATGATTTGTAATATTTTGATTATTTTTTAGCTGTTGTTTTCTTTTCGGCAGGCTTTTCAGCTTTTACGGTTTTGCTTTCAGCCTTTGCGACTGTTTCGGCTTTCTCGACTTTTTCAGCCTTTTCGACCTTAACTGCTTTTTCCGTTTTTTCAGCTTTTTTCTCAACCTCAGCAGGAGCAGGAGTTTCCTCCTTAACTGCTTTTACTGCCTTTTTAACGGGCTTTTCGGGAGCGGGTTCGGCTTTCTTTTCAACCTTTTCAGCGGTTGCTTCTGCCTTTGCAGACTTTGCCTCAACCTTTACTTTTTCTGCCTTATCTTCCTTTTTCGGAGCAGCCTTTGCCGATTTCTTTGCCTTTTCGGCTTTAAGCTTTGCAAGAGCGGCGTCCTTCTTTGCCGTAGTCTTTTTCTTTACGGGAAGAGCCAGCTTCTTTTTAAGCTTGAAATACATAACAGCAAGCGGCGGAACTGTGATTTCCATTGAATAGTTGAGCTCGTGGTCTTTCTTCTTTTTAGCCTTGAGCTCGCCCTCGTTTCTGATTCCGCAACCGCCGAATTCTTCAGCCTCGGAGTTGAACACTTCTTCATAAATGCCGTATTCGGGCACACCAACAACATAGTTATCGTGCTGAACAGGCTGGAAGTTACATACGCAGATGATTTCACTGCCGTCATAAGCAATTCTGCGGAACGAAATAATGCTGTTCTTGTAGTCATCAAGTGCAATCCACTGGAAACCGTCCCAATCATAATCGTTCTCATGCATGGCAGGAACATCACGATAGAACTTGTTTGCCTCAGCGAAGAAAAGGTTAAGCTGACGGTGCTTTTCAAATGAAAGAAGGTTCCATTCAAGCTCCTCGTTCGCATTCCACTCGTCAAACTGACCGATTTCACTGCCCATGAACATAAGCTTCTTACCCGGGTGAGCCATCATATACGCTATGAAACCTCTCACACCGCTGAACTTCATGTCATAGTCACCGGGCATTTTATTGATGAGAGAACCCTTGCCGTAAACAACTTCATCATGAGAAATCGGGAGCATAAAGTTCTCGGAAAAAGCATAAACCATGCTGAATGTAAGTGTGTCGTGGTGATAATTTCTCCACAACGGATCAAGTGAGATGTACGAAAGCATATCGTTCATCCAACCCATATTCCACTTGTAGTCAAAGCCGAGTCCCATATCCTTAATCGGATAGCGTGTAACATTCGGCCATGCCGTACTTTCTTCGGCAATCATCATAGCCTCGGGGTGGAACATATGTACAACCGTGTTGAGCTTCTGCAGGAAATCAACGGCAACAAGGTTTTCTCTTCCGCCGTATGCGTTTGCAATCCACTCGCCGTCTTTTCTGTTGTAGTCAAGATAAAGCATTGATGCAACGGCGTCAACACGGATACCGTCAACATGATACTTGTCAAGCCAGAACATTGCAGATGAAAGGAGGAAGCTTGTTACCTCATATCTGCCGTAATTAAAGATATATGTACCCCATTCCTTGTGTTCACCGATACGGGGGTCTTCATATTCATAACAGCCTGTACCGTCAAATCTGCCAAGACCGTGTGCGTCCTTCGGGAAGTGGGCAGGAACCCAGTCAAGGATAACGCCGATGCCCTCTTCATGACATCTGTCCACAAAATACATAAGGTCTTTCGGCTCACCGTAACGGGATGTTGCGGCAAAGTAGCCTGTAACCTGATATCCCCAGCTGCCGTCAAACGGATATTCTGTAAGAGGCATAAACTCAATGTGAGTGTAGCCCATATTCTTAACATAAGGAATAAGCTCATCAGCAAGCTTGCGATAGCTGAAAACATTGCCGTCCTCATACTTACGCCAAGAACCTGCGTTTACCTCGTAAACATTGACAGGCATACTCTTGTGCGGATGCTCTTTTTTGTAATCATACCACTTTTCATCATGCCACTCGTAGCCGTCAATCTCATAAACACGGGATGCGTTGTCGGGACGAGTCTGGCAATGAAAAGCATAAGGATCGGTTTTGAGCCTTCTCTCATGCCACGGAGTTTCAACACAATATTTATAGCAGGCAAACTCAGGGATTCCCTCAATGAACAGCTCCCAGACACCGCCGTCCGAGATTTTGTACATAAAGTTTGCGTCATTGTTCCAGTCGTTAAAATCACCGACCACCGAAACGGACAATGCGTTCGGTGCCCATACTCTGAAAACAACGCCCTGACGGCCGTCCCAGTTCACAAAGTGTGAGCCTAAAAATTCATAAGCACGAACAGATTCGCCCTGTAAAAACTGATCAAGCGGCGCTCTTTCGTCATTAATTTTAAAAGCCATAGTAACCCTCTTTTCTGCGATTGTAGGCAGTTCTTCAATAAGACAAGTATAGTATAATATATTTTCACCAAATATACAAGTGGTAAAAACGATTTTTATGTAAATAATTTTGTCGGTTTGTCTGAAATATTGTCAGTTGCTGTGAAAATCGTTCCAAAAAATAGTCAGGGAATGCGTGTTTCAGCCGTAATTTTTATTTTTGACACACTTACCCCATACTGTTATAATATACAATAACGAAGGCAAAAACAAGCGACAATTACGCTACTTTCGTCGGAAAACCGACTAATTTTAAAATCAGGTGATTATCTTTGGACATAAGAGTTATGAAAAGCAAGAAAAGTATTTTTGACGCATTTGTAAATCTGCGTTCAAAAAAAGAACTGCGCAAAATTACCGTTAAGGAGCTTTGTGAAAAAGCACTCATCAATAAATCGACCTTCTACACATATTATGAAGATATGTTCGACCTTTCGGACAAAATTGAGAGCGAGGTAGTTGACGGCATTGTAAGTACCATAAGCAATCCGCAGATGATGATTGACGAGCCCGTAAAATTTTATCGCAATCTTCTGGGTGCAATGACCGAAAACAAGGCACTGACAAACACGGTTTTTTCCGGTTCACAACATCCCAATCTTATAGTAAAGCTTTCAAAATCACTGAAAAATATGATTTTTGAGAACTGCCCGGAATATATAAACGATAAGAAATTCTGCACACTTCTTGACTACGCAATCTACGGCGGATACTATGCCTTTGTTGAAAATCAGGAGAACACAAACGATTATTCGGATGAACTTATTGAATCGGTTTCAGTGATTTCCGAGCATATGACAAAGCTCATAAAAGCAAGCATTCCAACCCTTAAGAGCAATAATACATAAAAAATACTTTTTGCATATTTTTCAAGTTGTATTATTCATTAATTTGTGCAAAGTGCGATTTTTGTCGAACTTCAAAATATTTATTTAAAATCGCTGTCGATTGTGATAGAATATATTCGGTTTTATAAGAGAGAAAGGAGAGTCGGTCAGACTGCCGTTTAGGAGGCGTTTGAAGTCTGTCCGAAAAAGAAGTTATGGAAATTAACACACTTGATATTCTGAAGAATCTTGCCATAATCCTTGTTGCGGCAAAGCTTCTCGGTATTGTTGCCAGAAAGCTCGGCGCACCGCAGGTTGTGGGTGAGATTATTGCAGGTCTTATCGTAGGACCTTGTATGCTTAATTTTGTTTCGTATGACGGGTTCATCTCAGGTATGGCTGAAATCGGCGTTATATTGCTGATGTTCTCGGCAGGTCTGGGAACGGATCTTAAAGAGCTTATCAAAACAGGACCTGTTGCCTTGCTTGTTGCGTTTGCCGGTGTAATCGTTTCGGTTGCAGGCGGTGCGGCTGTTTACCTTGGATTCGGCTTTGGTGACGGTGACCTTGCGATGCTTGAGGCTGTATTTATGGGAACAATCCTTGCGGCAACCTCGGTTAGTATTACTGTTCAGGCTCTTAAAGAAATGGGACACCTGAAAGGAAGGGTTGCAACAACAATTCTTTCAGCCGCAATTATAGACGATGTTATCGGCATCGTACTTCTCACCGTTGTAATCGGTTTCAAAAGCCCCGATGTTAAGCCTGCGTCCGTTTGCATCAACATTGTACTTTTCTTTGTTCTTGCATTTATACTCGGCTTTGCACTTTATTTTCTCTTCAAGTGGCTCGACAAGCTCTGGCCGCACTCAAGAAGAATTCCGATTTTCGGCCTTGTTCTCTGCTTTGCGTGTGCATATTGTGCGGAAGAATTTTTCGGAATTGCAGACATCACAGGCGCATATGTTGCAGGTATTATCCTCTGTAACATCAAGGATTCACAGTACATCGAAAGAAAGATGGATGTCAGCTCGTACATGATTTTCGGACCTGTATTCTTTGCAAGTATCGGACTTCAGACAAGCTTTAACGATTTCAACCTTTCAATGCTCTGGTTTTCAATTGCACTCGTTGCAGTTGCACTCTTGACAAAGGTTATCGGCTGCGGCGGTACGGCAAAGCTTTGCAAATTCAATATGCCCGACTCGCTCAAAATCGGCGTAGGTATGATGAACCGTGGTGAGGTCGGTCTTATCGTTGCCAAGAAGGGACTTGACACAGGTCTTATGGCACCGCAGTTTTTTGCTCCTATTATTATTCTCATCATCGTTTCATCGCTTGCAACACCTATTCTTCTCAAGGTGGTTTACAAGAAATGGCCGGGTAAAGAAAATGAGGAGGCAGACAACCGTTCGGAAAAGCTTGCCGAAAACGAAAAGTATCTTACTCAGGAAGTTGTCGGTGCAACCTACAACATAACAGAAGATAATTTCAAAGATAAAAGCAAAGACGAATAATTTAATACAATAACCTAAAAGGACAAATGACAGTCATCAAGTCATTTGTCCTTATTTTTATTTATGCGGTTTTATTAATTTTTCTCAAACAGTGTTCCTTTAGAATAAATTTTGTTTGTGTTTTGATACATATAATCAAAAAGAATATCAAACACTTCTTTGTTTTTGTTATCAATCAAAGCATAATCGGTAATTGAATTATCTTTGATAAAAGCAATGACCAATGTATCGTCAACACCTGTAACCGACAGTTTTTCGGCATTTTTGATTTTAAGATTTTCGACAGCTGTTTTAACATCATATGATGAATCAATCAGCACATTATCCCAACTGTCTGCATATGAATCAAGCGAAATTCCATTTTCTGTATTCTGAATTTTGCTTATTTCAGTTGCAATACTGTCATTCGGCTTCAATTCGTTCTGTGAACAACCTACTGCAAACAGACACACAATAATTAACGAAATTGTCAATGCCAAACTTTTTCTCATTTTTCCTCCTTAATTTTTAGATGAAGAATTTGTTTTTATAAGTCAATATTAGAAATTGTTTTGGTCATTAAAAATCTTCTGCACAGGGCAAAAAAGCCTTGTCAAATTCACTTTTCGGCAAAAGCCACAGCTTAATGTACATTGCAATCGGTGATGCAGGAGGCAGAGCTTTTATATTAAGCCGGTCAAATTTCAGCTTACTTTCGTAATAAAAGCCCTTGCATGCACCCGTCAAAAATACGGGAATATTCATTGCTTTTGCTTTTTGACAAAAGTCGTTCAAAACCTTACCGTCTGTATTCAGCGTACCCGAATGGAATCCCTCAAGGAGAACGGCTTTTACATTTTCCGTTATTTCAGGATACTGCATACCGACCGTTGCGGAAATTTTCAGCACATTGCTGTTATCCGAAAGTCGGACGCTTTCATCAAAAGCAAACTCGCTTTTTAATGCCTTATAACGGGTATTCTTCACAAAAAGTCCGTTCTGAATTTTACCGTAGCTTTCGTCAAAAATACTTTGCAGTTCGTCGCTGTATGCCGAATGTGCAAGCAGTCTTGACGCTCTGTGAATTGTCACGGGCAAATCGGCGTTCTTGTACGAAACAAAAACACCGTTTCCGCTGCCCGATTTTATAAAATCAATCGCACCGACAAAATTTTCAAAGCCGTTTGAACGGCTGTCATCAAGCGGATAATTTGCCGAAACAAGCACAATCGGCACATTTAAGCCGTCAAAAATATAAGCAAGAAACGCAGAGGTGTATTGCAAAGTGTCCGTTCCGTGAGTTACAACAATGCCGTCATAGCTGTTCAAATCATAGCTTTGCAGACAGTCGGCAAGCCTGTTCATGTGACCGCCCTCAAGATTTTCGCTGAGGACGGTATAAGGCTCAGCCGTGTCAAAATCAACATCGCCGTGCCTGTCAAGATACATCTGCGTGAGCATATATTTCTGCTCATTGTCGGGCGAAAGCACCTCGCCCTTACGCACACAGCCGATTGTACCGCCCGTAAAGACAACAAGAATTTTCATATACTCACCTCTTTCATATTCTGCCCTTAAACAATTATAAATAAACTATTTATTTTCCTTGCCCGTGATTTTTTCGATTGTGATTTCATAAACGCCTGTCATACTGCCCGATTTCTCTATGCACCTTTTTCCGCTTTCGATAAATTCGGGAGCATATTTTTCAACAATCAGTTCAAGACCTCTGTTCTTGTTCTCAGCCGATTTTGCAATCGTACCGAACACAACCGCACTTTCGTATTTTGAAGTCAGCTTTGCACCGTCAATTCTGTTGTTTTGAACCGTGCAAAACGAAACCTTGTTGCTATATTCAATATTTGTTCAGTTTCAAACCCGAATTTGGAGCGCAATGGAAATAAATTTTGTTGCCCTCAACGGCAAAATTCACAGGCACACCGTAGGGATAGCCGTCCTCGCCGATTGTTGACAAAATGCCGTATTCACCGTTTTTAAGGATTTCATAGGCTCTTTCTTCGGTAGTTTCCCTGTCTTTTCTACGCATCTTTTCGTTCATTATTCAACTCCGATATCGTTCATAACCATGCCCGTAATCATCTTCGGATAGAAATATGTTGACTTCTGCGGCATCTTTTCGCCGGCGGCGGCAACATCACGGATTTCGGTTACTCTTGTCGGATTAAGCACAAACGAGCATTGGAACTTGCCATTGTCAACGCCCTCAACAGCCTCTGAGAAAAATTTGGTGTATGTAAGGTTAATCTGATTTGCCATATTTTCCTTGTCAATGCCGAAAATTCTTTCAAGCACAAGTGAATGGAGAACGGTAACATCAAGCTGTCTTGACGGTTCACTCAATTCGGGAAGAAGCTTGTCCATAATGTCAAGACTTTTCAGCACAAGCCTGTACCATTTTCCGTTTCCGACATAGAATCCGAATGCCTTTTTACCCTCGTCATAGAGCTTTGCAAGCTCGCTTTCCATATTGTCCGTGCCGTTCATTTCGGTCACATCAAAATATTCCCTGCAGCCGTCAAGAACTTTTTCAACATTAAAGTCCTGCAAATCACGCACAAGGCGGTGTGTCGGGAATACAACAAGACCCGGATGCTCCATGTCAACAAGGTAAATCATCTGATAATCACAGGGATCGCCAACCTTTGAAAGACCGTTTTCGCGGCAGTAGTTTCGATAGTTTAGAGCGGTTTCATAGCGGTGGTGACCGTCTGCAATATAGAGCTTTCTGTCGGCAAAATCTGCACAAAGCTTTGCGATTACATTTTCATCCGTAACAATCCAAAGTCTGTGAGTAACACCCTCACCGTCGGTAAATTCAAGCTTTGGTGTGTCCTTAGATTCATTATCAATTGTTGCGAGGGTTGTATGCCCGCTGTCCATATAAAGGGCATAAATCTGACTGAAATTGCAGTTTGTTGCCTTCATAAGATTAAGTCTGTCCTCTTTAGCCTCTGAAAGAGTGAACTCGTGCGGAAGAATGATTCCCTTTTCAAATTCTTCAAGATGAACTCGGGCGATGATACCCTTGATGCTCTTGCGTTCGCCGTAAGCCGTAAATTCTTCCTCATAAACATAGATTGCAGGCTTGTCCTCGCTCACAAGAACACCCCTGTTCCGCCACATATCAAGGATTTCTCTTGCTGTCTGATACGGGTTTTCGCCCTCTTTCGGAAGCTCAAGCCGAATGATATTATACTCGTTTTCACTGATATAACCGAGTCTTTGTTCCTCGCTTATGATGTCATAAGGCGGACAGCAAAGCTGAGAAATTTTACCTGCTTTTTCCGTGTTGTAACGCATTCCTCTGAACGCTTTTATTTCTGCCATATTAAAAACCTCCAAATTGTTTTTCGGTCAAGTGTATCTTCACCGTCCGTATAAGGCAATTATAACACAAGCAGTTGATTTGCACAAGTGAAAAGTAAGTTTATTTAAATTTACTATGCAAAACCACAATGAATATTACGGCATAAAAATCATTGACAATCAAAGGAAAGTTTGATATAATATTTTTTGCGTAAGCTGATTACGATATTTGACATTGCATAAACGATCTGTCAAATGAAAACAGAATACGCGCCAATAGCTCAGTTGGTTAGAGCTACCGGCTCATAACCGGTCGGTCCGGGGTTCGAGTCCCTGTTGGCGCACCAAAAAAGAAAGTACTCAAACGGGTACTTTCTTTTTGTTTTACATAAATTCTGTGTCTTTACTTGCGTGTATCCGATTAACTCCGCTATATTTTCCGTTTTTCAATTTTTAACCCAATTTGAATCAATGTCCGTTCTCCGTAATTCTGATTGCAACGGCGGTGACATCGTCCTCACGGTCGGCTTTACGGTGCTTTACCGCCTCGTCAACAACAGCCTTTGCAAGATCCTGGGTACTGCCCTCATTCCATGTGCGAATAAGCTTTTCGAGCCATTTGTCATCGCCCGTAATTACACCGTCTGATACCATAACAATCATATCCCCCGTTGTCAGATTTACCGTATCGGTTGAAAATTTTATACCGTTGAGAATTCCTGCAGGGAGCGACGGCATTTCACGAACCGTTACCCTACCGTTTTTCTTTACAAATGTTACGGGTGCGCCTGCTTTTTTAAAAGTGGTTTTGCCGGTGTAGAGGTCAATACTTGTGACATCAACCGTTGAAAGCGATTCATCCTCACTTTTCACCATGAGGGCGGAGTTCACAATCTGCAAACAGCTGTCGGCTGAAAGTCCTGCCCTTAGCAGTCTTGTCATAACGGATGCCGCCATATTGCCGTCAACAGCGGCTCTGCCGCCCGTACCCATACCGTCACACACGAGCGCATATGTTTTGCCGAAACCGTCATTGAAATAATTTATGCAGTCACCGCAGAGCTTACCGTTGTCGGCGGTGTGCTGGTCGCTTCCGATTTCAACATCAAACACGGGCATTTCGCACATTGCAATTCGGATTCTGTTGCCCTCTCGGCTGATTGTCGGCAGGTCAAATCTTCTTCCGCAGCAGCGTGAAATCTCTCGCATAACCTCACCCTTAGATAGCTTTTCGGACTTATTCGAGAGCGTAAGCTCCACGCTCATTCTTCCGCCGTTTGACACAAGGCAGATGCACTCCTCAACAATTGCACCGAGGCTTGTGAGGGCGCTGATTATCCGTTGTGCAGATTCGTTATCGCACCGCATTGTGTTGCGAAATTCATCAGCCAAATCGTGGAGAATATCGCCGATTCCCGAAAACTGCCCTGCAACAACGCTCCGCACATCGGTAATCCTTTGTTGTGCCTCAAGCGCCGACTGATATTCACGGTAGTTTGCGTTCATTGAACGGGCTATTTCGCCTTTTTTACAGCAGTTTTTTACAAAAGATTTTTCAACATCTCTTTCGCCTATTGTGCCGTTCGATTCAAGATACTCTTCAAGCCTTGCGAAATCGTCACGGGTGACACCGCCCTTGTGTTCATAGCAGTACATTTTCAGTCCGCAGGTTTCGCAGACTTCATTTCTTGTACCCTCACAAACAGCGTCAAATGTGGGCGAATAGAGCTTTTTCATCTTTTCAGAAACTTTTGAGACATCGTTTTTCACATTGCCGACTGCCTTTGAGGCAAAGTCGAGTCGCATAACAATATTTTTTCGCAGAGCCTCTCCGAGCGATGTATTTTTCTCGCTTGAAAACACGGGCGAAATCACATTGCCGACTTCTTTCGGAAGAATCATAAACACCGCACTTGCGGCAAGGCTTTCAACAAGCACACCCGACGGTGTTCCGAACTGCGAACCGAACGCAAGGCACATCACACCGTTTGAGATTACAAAGGCAATCGCACAGCCCAATTTTCCGAGCTGTGAAAAAAGCCCGGCCATAAGTCCTCCGAATGCAAAACCGCCGCAGATGTAGCCGTTCTCCCTTGACGCAATGCTGAAAATCGCCCCTGTTGAAATTCCGCTGATTGCACCACCCGTAACCGAGCCGTAGCGTGAACAGAGCAAAATGACGAGCATTGCAATAATTCTGCCGAACGAGATATTCTGCCAAGCAATACTGCCGAAAGCCAGAATCAGGATACACCCCGACATAACCACGCTTGCGGTTTCCTGTTGCGAAAAAACTTCAAAACTTCTGTTGTCGCCTGCAAGGTGCAGTGCCGTGCTGATAAAATATGCCGCCGCACCTGCAATTACCGCCTCGGTTACGCAATCGGCAAAGGTTGTCAGAGTGCTTGTGCTTACGAAAAGCAACGAAACACCCGTTGCAAAAATCGGAACAAATGCCACAAGCGGAGCAAAAACCTTGCTTTTGGTAACCTTGTCAAGATCACCGAGCAGCCACCGCAGACCGCCTATTGCCGCCACAACGGCAAGGTAACGAAAGCTGTCCGAGGGTTTGAGCAGGACATAGCCGAATGCCGTGCCTAAGAGCGATGACAAAAGATACTTTCTCGGAACTGCCGCCGCAAATGACGCCCCGAACGGTGCAAGGCTTCCGAGAACCGCTCCCCGTGATACCAAAATTCCGCAGAGCAGACAACCTGCGTTTGTGAGCATTTTCCGCATAAAATCGCCCTGAACAGCGTCCTGTCTGCGAGCCAAAGTAGTTTTTGCTTCCATAAAAATCAACATCCCTTTAATGATTTACTTCTTTTTGTATTTTTATTATAGGATATTATGGGTAACAGTTTTGTCTTTTTGTGAATGAGAATTTTTATATTCTTTTGTAGAAACAAAGCTTTGAAAAAACTTAATAAAGTAATTACGCAAAAGATTGTTCAACATTAAAAAAAGCCGTTGTTAAAATTCCGATTTTGCATTATAATGGAGTAAACCAAAGTGAAAGGACAAACAAAATGATTATAATGTCAGTTGACCTCGGAAAAGCACGCACAGGCATTGCCGTATGCGACAAAACCGAGTTTTTAGCGTCGCCATATACGGTTATTTTTGAAAAGTCACCGAAACAGTTGCTTGAAAAGGTGTCAAATACAGCCAAAGAAACAAAAGCCGAGCTTATTGTTGTGGGACTTCCGAAAAATATGGACGGCAGTGAGGGCGAAAGCGCACAGAATGCCAGAGCGTTTGCCGAAAATCTGAGCAATGAAACAGGCATTGAATGCGTTATGCAGGATGAGCGCGGAACAACAATTACGGCTCACAATTTTCTCAACACCACAAATACAAGAGGAAAAAAGCGTAAAAATGTCGTTGACGAGGTTGCCGCCACAATAATTCTTCAGGATTATCTTGACAAAAGAAAATCGGGCTTAAACAAATAAAATCATAAAAGATTTACCCTTCCGATGATTTCGGAGGGTTATTTAATGTACATTTTGAAAATTTTATAACCTAAAATTCAAGCACGCCGCAGTTTTTCTCACTTGAAACTGCGGCGTGCTTTTAAGTTAAATGCTTTAGTACTTTTAAGTACTATAAAATCATTGTATCACCCATTTATGATAAAGTCAATAGTACCGATAGATACTATGTAGGGTGATAATATGTATTTTAAAAGACTGCGTGATTTGCGAGAAGATCATGATATGAAACAAAGTGAAGTTGCCGAATATTTAGGAATTCAGCAGACGGTCTATTCACGCTACGAAAGAGGATTTCAGTCAATTCCTGTTGAGCATTTAATTAAACTGGCTGATTTGTACAAAGTTTCCACAGATTACATTCTCGGCAGAAAATAGTTACAAATTAAAAATTAAAGTCGGGAACGGCGAGCCGCCGTTCCCTGTTCGTGCAGACAGTTTGTAATGTAAAAAAACATATCATGCCCGAGCGTAGCATTGTGATTGTTAGCACAAATCTGTAAATAACTTTCATATAAATGAAAACGGTCGGGAAACGATGTTTTTCATTTTGCAAACTGTCTTTACGAACGAAAAATACCACTTATGCGGTGAAAAATACCGCATAACGAAAAACTGTTGAAATTCAAAACCGATTACTATATACTTTGACTTGCAAAGGAGGAAGAGTATGAAAGTAAAAATCAAGATTGATAAAGACTACGAAAAACCGTTGTGCGTTATATACACCTCGGAAGTTTCTGACGAAATTAACGAATATTTAAAACTGCTCTCGAAAAGCTCTGAGAAAACCCTGACAGGTCGCAACGGAGAGGATATAGTAATAATCAAGCCCGATGAAATAAACAACATATACACGGCAAACGGGAAGATTTTTGCGGTAACTTCTCGAGGTGAATACAGCGTAAACACTCGGCTGTACAAACTTGAAGAAACGCTTGACAGCAAAAAATTTGTGCGAATTTCAAACTCTGAAATTATTAATTTGAATGAAGTGAAATCTTTCAATTTAAAAATTTCGGGAACAATCTGCGTTGAATTTTTCAACGGCAAAAGCACCTATGTGTCACGCCGTTATGTTCCTAAAATCAAAGAAAGGTTAGGTGTGTAAAATGAAAATGAACTTAAAAAAACAATTTATTCTGCGATTTCTTGTCGGTATGCCGATTGGACTGTTGATTTGTTATTTTATAACACTTTTCATATCAATCGGAGTTGGTGACGGTAACTTTTATCCCGTACCAACCGAACTTACAAATCTCTGCAAATCACAGCTTAATGCGGTTATTGTGCAAACAATAGCAGGTATGATTTACGGAGGAATGTGTTGCGGTGCGTCGATAATTTGGGAAGTTGATTCGTGGAGTCTTACCCGACAGACCGTTACACATTTGATTGTGATTTCCGTGATATCATTCCCGATTGCCTATGTAATGCATTGGATGCCACACAACATATATGGAATTCTAATCTATTGCGCAATTTTTCTCTTTATTTATTTTGGTATTTGGCTTGGAACATATTGCAAAATCAAGGCACAAATCAAACAAATCAACAGCAAAATCAATTCGTGATACGGCGAGCCGACGCACCCATTCGTGCAGACAGCTTTAATTAAATGTAAAATTGCGGTCGGGCAGACAGTTTGCAAACAAAAAAATACACGGTATGTACCATTAGGCGCATACCGTGGTTTTTTTATGCATTATCTGTTTTCAGTTAAATCAGAAGTCCATAATTTCATCGTCTTCAAGAGCAACGATAACATCATCTGTTTCGTCATTCTCAACGATTTCTGCCTCAGAATTACTCTCAAGCTGAACATCTGCATATCTCTGCATACCTGTACCTGCAGGGATAATCTTACCGAGGATAACATTCTCTTTAAGACCAACGAGCGGATCAACCTTACCCTTGATAGCGGCATCTGTAAGAACTCTTGTTGTTTCCTGGAATGATGCGGCTGAAAGGAAGCTGTCTGTTGCAAGAGCGGCCTTTGTGATACCGAGGAGGAGCTGAGTGAATGTTGCCTCACGAAGACCTTCTTCACCGTTGGCAATACGCTTTTTAATCTGCTCATTCTCGTAAAGAACTTCGTTCTTGTCATAGGTCTGACCTGACATAAAGCCTGTGTCGCCTGCGTCCTCAACCTTAACCTTACGCATCATCTGACGAACGATAACCTCAATGTGCTTATCGTTGATTTCAACACCCTGTAAACGGTAGGTACTCTGTACTTCCGAAATAAGGTAGTTCATGACTGCCTCGGGTCCGAGAATATCGAGTATATCGTGCGGATTAACAGCACCATCGGTAATCTTGTCACCCTTTTTGATGTGGTCGCCGTCAAATACCTTTACACGGAAACCGAAAGGAATGAGGTAAGCTCTTTCTTCGCCTGTTTCCTTGTTAAAGATAACAGCGTGCTTTGCGTTCTTGATTTCTTCAAAACGAACATCACCGTCGATTTCACTGATGATTGCAAGGCTCTTTGGTTTACGAGCCTCGAAAAGCTCTTCAACTCTCGGAAGACCCTGTGTGATATCTTCGGCAGATGCAACACCGCCGGTATGGAATGTTCTCATTGTAAGCTGTGTACCCGGCTCACCGATTGACTGAGCGGCAATAATACCGACAGCCTCACCGACAGTAACAGGCTGACGGTTGGCAAGGTTAGAACCGTAGCACTTACGGCAAGCGCCGTGCTTTGCACGACATTCAAGTACCGAACGAATCTTGATGTGGTCAACACCTGAATTAACGATGATGTCAGCCTCTTTATCTCCCATCATAACATCCTTTGAAACAAGAACATTACCGTTAGAATCGCAGAAGTCATCAAGGAGATATCTTCCGATAAGACGCTCGTGGAGTCCTTCGATAACATTTGATTCGCCTGCTTTGATGTCAAAGATTTCAAGACCTTCTGTAGTACCGCAGTCCTCTTCGCGGATAATAACTTCCTGTGATACATCAACAAGACGGCGGGTAAGGTAACCTGAGTCGGCTGTACGAAGAGCTGTATCGGCAAGACCTTTACGAGCACCACGAGATGAAATAAAGTACTCCAAGATGTTAAGGCCTTCACGGTAGTTAGCTCTGATAGGAATTTCGATTGTTTTACCTGATGTATTGGCGATAAGACCACGCATACCTGCAAGCTGTCTGATCTGGCTCATACTACCACGGGCACCTGAGTCAGCCATCATGAAGATTGGGTTGTAGCGGTCAAGGTTTTTCTGGAGGGCGTCGGTTACATCGTTAGTAGCCTTTTCCCAGATACGAAGAACTTCTTCGTAACGCTCCTCGTTTGAACGAAGACCCATCATAAACTCATCACGAATAACATCAACTTCCTTCTCTGCCTCGGCAATAATTGCCTTCTTCTGAGGAGGAATAACTGCGTCACAAACGGCAACGGTAATAGCACCCTTTGTAGAATACTTATAGCCCTGTGCCTTAATGTGGTCAAGAACAACGCTTGTTGTTACGGGACCGTGGATTTTGATACATTTATCGATAATCTTCTTAAGACCCGATTTACCAACGAGGAAGTCAACCTCAAACTTGAATCTGTTTTCGGGGATACTTCTGTCGATAAAGCCGAGATCCTGAGGAATAGGATTGTTAAAGATAATCTTACCGATTGTTGTGTCTACAATACCGGATTCGATTTTTCCGTCAATTTCAAGCTCACGGCGAACCTTGATTTTTGAGTGAAGCTCGATGACGCCTGTCTGATAAGCCATCATAACCTCATCAACATCACGGAATACCTTTCCTTCGCCTCTCTCACCGTCCTTATCAAGTGTAAGGTAGTAAGAACCGAGGATCATATCCTGTGTAGGAACTGTAACAGGCTGACCGTCAGAAGGCTTGAGAAGGTTGCCTGCTGCGAGCATAAGGAATCTTGCTTCTGCCTGTGCCTCTGCCGAAAGAGGTACATGGACAGCCATCTGGTCGCCGTCAAAGTCAGCGTTGTATGCTGTACAAGCGAGCGGATGAAGTTTAAGAGCACGACCTTCAACAAGAACAGGCTCAAATGCCTGAATACCAAGACGGTGAAGTGTTGGAGCACGGTTGAGGAGAACGGGGTGTCCCTTGATTACAACTTCAAGTGCGTCCCAAACATTGTCCTTTGCACGCTCAACAGCTTTTCTTGCTGATTTGATATTCTGCTCTGCTTTAGTTTCAACAAGGCGTTTCATAACGAACGGCTTGAAGAGTTCAAGTGCCATTTCCTTAGGAAGACCGCACTGATACATTTTGAGTTCAGGTCCTACAACGATAACCGAACGGCCTGAGTAGTCAACACGCTTACCGAGAAGGTTCTGACGGAAACGGCCCTGCTTACCTTTAAGCATATCCGAAAGTGACTTGAGGGCACGGTTGTTAGGTCCTGTAACGGGTCTGCCTCGTCTGCCGTTGTCGATGAGTGCGTCAACGGATTCCTGAAGCATTCTCTTCTCGTTGCGGATGATGATTTCAGGTGCGTTAAGCTCAAGGAGCTTTTTAAGTCTGTTGTTACGGTTGATAACTCGGCGATAGAGGTCGTTAAGGTCACTTGTTGCAAAACGACCGCCGTCAAGCTGAACCATAGGACGGATATCCGGCGGAATTACCGGAACAACATCGAGAATCATCCACTCGGGACGGTTGCCCGACATTCTGAAGCTTTCAACAACATCAAGTCTTTTAAGGAGTCTTACTCTCTTCTGTCCCGATGCAGTTTCAAGTTCTTCTTTAAGTGAAGCGGAAAGAGCATCAAGGTCAATCTCGGCAAGGAGCTTTTTGATTGCCTCGGCACCCATACCTGCTTCAAAGTCGTTTTCATACTTCTCACGCATATCATTGTACTCACCCTCGGTAAGACACTGATACTTTGCAAGATCACGGCAGTCGCCGGGATCTGTTACGATGTACTGTGAGAAATAGAGTACATTCTCCAAAAGCTTGGGAGAAATATCAAGCATAAGGGCAATTCTTGAAGGAATTCCCTTGAAATACCAAATGTGCGACACGGGAGCGGCAAGCTCAATGTGTCCCATACGCTCTCTTCTGACCTTTGAACGGGTTACTTCAACACCGCAACGGTCACAGATTTTACCCTTAAAACGGATTCTCTTGTATTTACCGCAGTGACATTCCCAGTCCTTTGTCGGTCCGAAAATGCGTTCACAGAACAAGCCGTCTCTTTCAGGCTTGAGAGTACGATAGTTAATTGTCTCGGGCTTTTTAACTTCGCCGTAAGACCATTCTCTCATCTGCTCAGGAGAAGCAAGTCCGATTTTAATTGAGTCAAAAACATTATTATCTATCATTGCATTTCCTCCTTACATATCGTCACTGCCAAAGTCATCGCTGAAATCATCCGATGTGTAGCTGTCCTCTTCAACATCGGCAAGTGAATCGTCAAACATATTGCCTTCTTCGCCGCCCTCGTCAAGAGTGTAGCCGTCCATTGATGTCATTACATGGTCTTCTTCAAATTCCGGATTTGTTGCATCAACAATATCCTCGTCCTCATCAAACTTCTGCTTAATGTCAATTTCTTCACCGTCAGAGTTAAGAACACGAACATCAAGTGAAAGTGACTGGAGTTCCTTAATAAGAACTCTAAATGACTCAGGAATACCCGGAGCAGGAATATTCTGACCTTTAACGATAGCCTCGTAGGTCTTAACACGGCCGACAACATCGTCCGACTTAACTGTAAGAATTTCCTGAAGTGTATAAGCAGCGCCGTAAGCCTCAAGTGCCCAAACTTCCATCTCACCGAAACGCTGACCGCCGAACTGGGCTTTACCGCCGAGTGGCTGCTGTGTAACGAGAGAGTAAGGACCTGTGCTTCTTGCGTGGATTTTTTCATCAACGAGGTGATGGAGCTTGAGGTAGTACATATAACCTACTGTTACAGGGTTATCGAAACGCTCGCCTGTACGGCCGTCAATAAGCCATGTCTTACCGTCCTCGCTGTAACCTGCGTCTTTAAGACACTGGAAAATGTCCTGCTCATGAGCACCGTCAAATACAGGTGTCATAATCTTCCAGCCAAGTGCCTTCGCGGCATAGCCGAGGTGAACCTCGAGAACCTGACCGATGTTCATACGAGAAGGTACGCCCAACGGGTTAAGTACGATATCAAGCGGAGTACCGTCAGGAAGGAACGGCATATCTTCCATTGGAAGAATTCTTGAAATAACACCCTTGTTACCGTGACGACCTGCCATCTTATCGCCTACGCTGATTTTTCTCTTTAATGCAAGGTAAACTCTTACAACCTTGTTTACACCTGGCTGGAGTTCGTTTCTGCTGTCTGCACGGGTAAACACCTTAACATCAACAACAGTACCGCATTCACCGTGAGGCACACGGAGAGATGTATCTCTGACTTCTCTTGCCTTTTCACCGAAGATTGCACGAAGGAGTCTTTCCTCGGCTGTAAGCTCTGTTTCACCCTTTGGAGTTACTTTACCGACAAGGATATCGCCTGCTTTAACCTCAGAACCGATCTGAATGATACCGTCCTCGTCAAGATACTTGAGAACATCCTCACCTACATTCGGGATATCTCTTGTAATCTCTTCGGGTCCGAGCTTTGTATCTCTTGCCTCTGTGTCATATTCTTCAATGTGAATTGATGTATAAACATCATCACGAACGATTTTTTCGTTGATAAGAACAGCATCCTCGTAGTTGTAACCTTCCCATGTCATAAAGCCGATGAGAGCGTTCTTACCGAGAGCAACTTCACCGTTTTCGGTAGCGGGACCGTCTGCGAGAACTTCGCCCTTCTTAACTCTCTGTCCTCTTGACACGATAGGACGCTGGTTGATACATGTACCCTGGTTAGAGCGGAGGAACTTGATAACCTCAAAGTCCTGAACTCTGCCCGAGTCATACTGTACACGAATGTTACGAGCGTCAACGCTCATAACGATACCGTCTTCCTCAGCGAGGATACAAACACCTGAGTCTGTACCTGCCTTGTACTCCATACCTGTACCGACGATAGGAGCCTCACTGCGGAGGAGCGGAACTGCCTGACGCTGCATGTTCGCACCCATGAGAGCACGGTTTGCGTCATCGTTTTCAAGGAACGGAATCATAGCCGTAGCAACAGATACAACCATCTTAGGAGATACATCCATGAAGTCGAATCTGTCGGGAGAATACTCTACGAATTCGTCACGGTAACGACCTACGACTCTTGAATGAACAAATCTGCCGTTTTCATCAAGCGGTTCGTTAGCCTGTGCAACAGCGTAGTTATCCTCAACATCGGCTGTCATATAAACAACCTCGTCGGTTACAACGCCTGTTTCCTTGTCAATTTTACGATAAGGAGCTTCGATAAAGCCGTACTTGTTGATACGGGCAAATGAAGCAAGATATGAGATAAGACCGATGTTAGGACCTTCAGGAGTTTCAATAGGACACATTCGGCCATAGTGTGTGTAGTGTACGTCACGAACCTCAAATCCTGCACGATCTCTTGAAAGACCGCCCGGACCGAGGGCTGAAAGACGACGCTTGTGGGTAAGCTCTGCAAGTGGGTTACCCTGATCCATGAACTGTGAAAGCGGTGAAGAACCGAAGAATTCTTTAATTGCCGCTGTTACGGGACGGATATTGATGAGTGAGTTAGGCGAAAGCGACTCCATATCCTGTGACTGGGTTGTCATTCTCTCTCTTACTACTCTTTCAAGACGGGAGAAACCGATTCTGAACTGGTTCTGAAGAAGTTCGCCTACGCAGCGGATTCTTCTGTTGCCGAGGTGGTCGATATCATCTGTGTTACCGACACCGTGAGCAACACAGTTGAGGTAGTTGATTGTTGCAAAGATGTCGTCAACTGTGATGTGGTTAGGAACAAGCTCATCTGCACGGCTTCTGAGCATTTCCTTGAGGTCATCCTCATTCTCGCAGGAATCAAGAATTTCGCAAAGAACATCAAAACGAACATGTTCTTTGATGTCGCACTCTGCTTCTGCGTCAAAATCAACATAGCAAGCGATGTCAACCATACCGTTTGAAATAACCTTAACGATTGTTTCATCGGCAGCCTTTACATAGGCAATCTTAACACCTGCGTTTTCAATTTCAAAAGCCTTTTCCTTTGTGATTTTTTCATCACGAAGAGCCATAACCTCGCCTGTGCGTGGGTTGGCAATCGGCTCTGCAAGAACCTGACCTTCAAGACGGTTTGCAATACCGAGCTTTTTGTTGTATTTATATCTGCCTACTCTTGACATATCATAACGACCGGGGTCAAAGAACAGGTTGTTTATGTGTGTCTGCGCACTGTCAACTGTCGGAGGCTCAGACGGACGGAGCTTTTTGTAAACCTCGATAAGACCTTCTTCAACATTTGAAGCGGCATCCTTTTCGATAGTAGCTCTCATTCTTTCATCGTCACCGAAATAGTCGAGAATTTCGGCATCCGAGCCAAGACCGAGTGCTCTGATAAATGATGTAACGGGAAGCTTACGGTTCTTATCAATACGAACATAAAAAACATCGTTTACATCGGTTTCATACTCAAGCCATGCACCACGATTCGGGATAACTGTTGTTGAATACAGTTCCTTACCGGTTTTATCGTGATCCATTTTATAGTAAACGCCCGGGCTTCTTACAAGCTGTGAAACGATAACACGCTCAGCACCGTTGATAACGAATGTGCCGCTTGCGGTCATCAGCGGGAAATCGCCCATAAATACATTGCTCTCTTTGATTTCACCCGTTGACTTGTTCAAAAGTCTTGCGGTTACTCTGAGAGCAGCTGAATATGTTGCATCACGAACCTTACACTCAATTACGCTGTAGTTCGGGTGATCAACATCAAGTGTGTAGTCGATAAAATCGAGAACAAGGTTGTCCTGATAATCGGTAATGCCCGAAACATCTTTAAATACTTCTTTAAGACCTTCGTCAAGCAACCATTTGTATGACGCTTTCTGAATGTCGATAAGATTAGGCATATCAATTACTTCATCGATTTTACCAAAACTCATTCTTTCGGTGTTGCCAAGCTTTACGGGTTTGACATTAACCATAGGCGTATCACTCCTTAAAAAATCTATGAAACGGGGCAAGCGGTACTGAAAATCTGCTCATAAAAAGCTCTTGACACAAAAGGATTTTTGTGATAATATCCCCTTGTCGGATGAAGTTTTTTGCGGATTTTCCCGACCTCTTCGGTACATATCCCCATTATGGTACATTTTATTATTCTATATTGAAATAATCAATAAGTCAAGAGAATTTTCGGATTTTTTTCGGATTTTACTGACTTTTTTATATTTTTACAGGTTTTATTTCCCGAAAAGAATTATTTTTCTTTTCGGGCTATTTTTTACGTCCCAATGCAACACCCGACACGGTGTATGGTTTTAAACAGCGTGGGTAAACCACCATTCACCTATACCGTCAGTCGCAAGGCTACCGTTTGTTTTGGTTGAACAGCCAAAATAAACAAGCCAATTTTTTGTAAACATTTGTAAATATGAATTTTATATAATAAATGCTTTGGATTAAGTCGAACCGATTTTACAATCGTTTCGATTGGCGAACACTGTTCGCCGCTACAGTATAACAATTGCTTTGTGGGATTTATAAAGTTTGTTCTTAAATATAATTTCTACTATTATCAACTGGAATCTGAGTAAAAAATTACGGCATAACCGAAATTTAATCGGTTATGCCGTTTTTATGTTTATGTACCTGAACACCCTTATTCTCGTTTTGACTTTAGATAGTTTTCAAAGGCTTCTTTGATAACTGAATGTTTTTCGTCTTTATCTGCATCACTGTTCCAATCTGTTCCATCTGTTGCGTTTTTTATCATATATGAAGTGCTCCACTCCTTAATATCGTGGTCATATATATCATAAGTTATTTGCTCCATTGTACCATCGTCAACATTAAGATAATAACCGCATCCATAATAACCTCCGATTGGGTAATTGATGTAAAATGCCATTTGTTCTCCGTTGGCAAAATTATAAAAGCTGATTTTGTCGATTGAAAATGTTTTTCCGCTATCATCCTTTGTAACATCCCAATTTTCAATATTATCATAAACAAGTTCAATATATTTAGCATCAGCGTCTGTAATCACGACGGAGTTTTCTGTATTTTCTGCTTTTCCGCAGGCAGAGGTAAGTAAAATAATAGACATAGCTGTTATTAAAATTATAAGTTTTTTCATTTTGGTTTTACCTCTCCACATCCGCATGTTCCGACATAATTCTGATTTATCTTTCCGCATTTTGGGCATTGCCATTCACCTGTTTGCGGCTTGGTAAAGGTTATTACTTTTGGCGAACTGCAATTCAAACAATATTTAACACTATCTGCATTTAAGCGTCCACATTTAGGGCATTCCCATTGATTAGATGGAAAAAGACATTCTTTGTTATCAATATTATTTGATCGCGAATTTATATTGTTTAAGTACATATCATATGCTTTGTTTGCCGATGAGTTTACTTTTTGAATTGCACATGCAAAAATTACGGCAATTATTTCGAGAAATGCAGCAATCATCATGCCTGTGATATTTTCATCACGGTGATGATCTATATAAGATGATACATTCATTATAAAGACAATTGTTGCAGCAATTTCTAAAATAATGAATAGAACTACATACACCATTCGTTCAGGGTGTTTTGTATGATAGTCATCCATAAATTCTTCTTTACTTTTAATTTGCTCAGTCTTTCTCTCTGTATGCTGTACATTAAAATTCAGATTTGCATTTCGGTTAGAAAAATTATCCGATACAGAATTTCCTATTTGTGCACCGCAGTGCTGGCAAAACACACTTCCCTCATCAATTTGTTTTCCACATTTTTGACAATACATAATTCTCTCCTCAATCCATAATATATTATTTGTTGCTTTAATTTGTTTTTCAACAATGTTCAATTAACGATTACAATAAGATTATATACTATAGTATAGGCATTGTCAACACTATAGTGCATATTTTATGCTTTTTATTACATTGTGTGCAAAATAAATGTGTATTAGTATAATTAAAAAGTACCCTAAAGAGCAGGATGAAGCATATGGAACGCACCGAACTTAACAAAAAGATAGGACAAAACATTCGGAAATATCGTTTAAAAATTGATATCAGCCAAGAAAATCTTGCTATGTCGGCAGGTCTTTATCCTGCATATCTCGGCAGACTTGAACGAGGTGAAAAGTGTCCCACAATAGACACACTTTATAAAATATCCTGTGCGCTCGGTATAACAATCAATGAACTTATTTGTTTTGATTCCAAAATTGACTCATCGCCAACTAATAATCAGGCAAAAATGCGAATTGAAGAAGCGTTAAAACAAATTCCTGACACACAACAATTGCGAATTGCAGAAATTGTTGAAAATATCGCAGTCATAATAAAAGAAGAAAAAAATCAGTAGTAGCGGCAGTCAGTGACCACCGCTACAGTATTACAATCGCTTTGTCGAATTTATAAAGTTTGCTTTTAAATATAATTTCTACCGTTACTAACGGGAGAACACGGTTCTCCGCTACAGACGATGCATAACTTTCATCACATCAAAACAATTTTATTAAACATAAAGTTTCATCAAGGCGGGCGTCCAATGAACGCCCCTACAGTTAAACAACAACTTTCATATAAAAATATCGGGTGACAAGGACTTGCAATTTTGCAAATCTGTCACCCGATTTTTATTAAATCAGTCGTATTCTGATTTGAATTGTTTTTCCAGATAATCTTTTATTCGGCTTATGCCTGATGGCATATCAAGGTTGAATAGTACAAATACAAACAACGCAAATATACAACCGCCTAAACCAAGCCAAAATGATTCAACCATATCTGCGGCACAAAAAATAAAGATTACAAGCGACAAAAGCAAAAAGGTAATTTCCGGTAGGGCGATACCTATAATTCTATTTCCTTTTTTCGTTTTGAATACTCTTCCGTAAAAATATGGACGCACCGTTGATTGATGACCTTCTCTACTTTCAGTACCAAAATTGTAAAACAGACAAAGCAAATTTTTTCGATGCGACACCCAGTTTATGCCAAGGTCATAGTCCACATACTTTCGCATATATTTTACATTTCTTTTTGAACTGAGTATTCTTTCAATTTCAGCTGTGCTGTAATCTGATCTAATATTTATAAACATAGCTTTGTACTCTTATTTTCCCATATCATCATATCTGTCCAGAAACGAAACTTTATTATCGCCCTGTTTATATGAAATAATCGTATCGAGGTTGACATTTTCAACGCTATGGAAAATGTTGCTTTCAATCTGGGGATTGATTTTCTTCAGATTTGCTATAAGCTGTTTTATTTCCTGTCGTTTTGAGCCTGTGTTGCTGTTTGGGGAACAGGTTGTGCAGGTGTCCGTAAAACGGCACGCACATTGAATGAAATTCAGCTTATTGTAATCTCGCCAATGCTTGATTTCAGCCTCACGAACGAGGTAGAGAGGGCGGATAAGTTCCATTCCCTCATAGTTTGTGCTGTGGAGCTTCGGCATCATCGTCTGAACCTGACCGCCGTAGAGCATACCCATAAGGATAGTTTCTATAACATCGTCATAGTGATGACCGAGTGCGATTTTGTTACAGCCGAGCTGCTTTGCCTTTTTGTAGAGATAACCTCTCCTCATTCTTGCACAAAGGTAGCAGGGATATTTGTCAACATTGTAAACAGAATTAAAAATATCTGTTTCAAAAACAGTTATCGGAATGTTCAGCCTACGGGCATTGCTCTCGATTACATCGCGATTTTCAACGCTGTAGCCCGGGTCCATTACAAGAAAAACAAGCTCAAACGGAAATTTATTGTGTCTTTTCAACTCCTGAAAAAGCTTTGCCATCAGCATTGAATCCTTGCCGCCCGAAATGCAGACGGCAATTTTATCGTTCGGCTCAACAAGCTTGTACTCGATTATTGCCGCAGTAAATCTGCTCCAAATCGTCTTGCTGAACTTTTTGCGAATGCTTTTTTCAACATCGGTTGCGTAGTCCTCATTCTCGAATTGACTTCTCAACCAACTGTAATAACCGCCCTCAAGATTCACGGCATTGAATCCGTCATCACGCAGATTTTCTGCAAGCTCGTCACTTATCTGACCGCTTTTGCAACAGAGGACAACAAGCTTGTCTTTTGGCAAAAGTGAATTATCCTCTTTGATTTTTGCAAGCGGAATATTCTTTGCACCGTCAATGTGACCGTATTCAAACGAAATTTCATCTCGGATATCGATAAGAGTATATTCCTCGTCAAGCTTCCTCACCTGTTCTATTGTAATCTGATTGTTTTTCGATTTAAACATTCATAACCCTTCAATCTCTGTTTTTGCTGTTTTTTATTGCAACAATTGTTATATCGTCAAATTGCTCCGCATTTTCGGTAAAGTCCGTCAAAGCGTCATAAACTCCGTCGCACACACCTTTTGCAGTCTGTTCGGCATTTTGACAGGCAGACACAAGTCTTTCGTTGCCGAAAAATTCATTATCCGCATTTGTTGCCTCATTCACACCGTCGGTGTAAAGGCAAATTATATCGCCGTTTCCAAATTCAGCGCTGTTCACAACATACCTTGCATCATCAAACACACCGAGCATTATACAGGGCTTACATTCTAAAAATTCAGCCTTGCCGTTGCTCACCGCAACAGGCTTGTTATGACCTGCATTTATGTACAAAAAGCTGTCGCCTTTTTTGTCAAAAATCACGGCAAATGCAGTTACAAACATTCCCTCGGGATTTGACGAACAGAGTTCCCTGTTGATTTCTTCAAATGCCCTGTCGGGTTCTGCATTTTCGGTCATTTTTTCGTGGATAAGAGTTTTTGCAAAAGCCATAAACATTGCCGCCGCAACACCCTTGCCCGACACATCGCCGACTACGGCACATATTCTGCCGTCAGGCAATGCAAAGCAATCGTAAAAATCGCCGCCTACCTGTCTTGCAGACTCCATTCTTGCCGAAACATCAAAACAATCGGCAAAGACAACATTCTTTTCTCTCGCAATTATTCCGTACTGAATCCGCCTTGCAACCTCAAGCTCGGTTTCATTCTTAGCCTTTTCACTCGCAAGGGCGGAATTTTTTTCAACATAAGTTTCTACATCGTGAGCCATATCGTTGAAATAATCAGCCAAAAGCTGAATTTCATCGTCAGAGCCGAGTTTTATCGGCACAAACGCTTTCTTTGTATTTGTGCCGTCAGCCTTGTCGGAAAAGTATCCTCGAATTTTTTCAAAAATCAAAAGTATCGGATTATACATCTTTTTTCTGACAAACCGCATTACAAGCAAGAATACAATTGCCAGCACAACAAACAACGCAAGAACTCGCATTGCAGTATAGAAAATGATTTCCGTATAAATCTGCGTCAGCGAATAGTCCGCACCGATTAATGCAACAGGCTTGCCGTCCTTGCCTTGAATCGCAGAAAATGCCGTGTAAAAACTGCCAAAGCTGTCGTTCTGATATTCGTAAGCCGTGACAATGTTAGGATTTTCCCACGCCTCTTTTTCAGCGTCCCACAAGCTGTGGTCAACCTCTGCACTTGCACTTCTCGCATTTAAAACATTCTCTTTTTCGCTGTCATCATCGGCAACAGTCATAACATATGTAACCTTGTTTTCGTCAAAATTCGGAATGTAAATGTACATATATTCAAGGTGGTTCGTCTGACAAATCCACCTCAAGGTCTTAACGGCTTTCCGATATTCTTCGGAATCGGGATTATCAAGCAATGCGTTTATATCGCAGCGTTCAAAAGTTTCTGTTGCAACCTTTGACGCACTTTCGGTCAGCTGTCGTGTAAACCGCCTTGTTCGCTGAATGTTTTCAATGCAATTGAGCGTACCAGAAACAATCACCGCCAAAATAAACAGCACAAGTATGTGAAAGAAAAGCCTTTTGAAAATCGACTTTTTGACTTTTATTTTGCCGATTGGTTTTTCGGATTTTTTCATTAACAGTCACCGCTTTCTTTCCACACACTTTTTCATCTTGTATTTTAACACGAATGTGCAATAAATGTCCACATTTTTATTCGTACGGTATGTCACCGTTCCCCATTCGTATCGTAGGGCGGATATCATCCGCCCACACAGCAAGCCGCCGTTCCCCGTTCGTGAAGATAAGTCTGTTATGGCAAAAACATATCATGCCCGAGCGTGGCATTGTAGTTATTCGCTCCTACAATTAAAAGGTAACTTTCATCTAACAAAAAAACAGTCGGAAAACAATGCTTTTAATTTTGCAAACTGTCTGCCCGACCACAATTTTCCATTTTCAATTAACAAAAAACAGCCGACTGCTTTGCAATCGACTGTTTAATAATCGGATTATATATCAATTACCATCTTGCATCAAGTTCGGCTTTGGTGGCTCTTTTTTTCTTTCTTGCGACATATCTTGAATATCTTGAAAGCTTTCTGTCACGAAGGAAGAATACAAAAGCAATTGCGCCGAGGATAACTGCAACAAGCACAAACCAAAGACCTACATTTGCGGATCTCTGAACTGCGGCAACAAGAGTCGGTGTACTTGCGGCTTTTGACTTTGCAAGAGCCTTGTCGGCAGATTTTACGGACTGAACGGCAACGCTTGATGCTGTGTCCGAGTAGTTCTGATTCTTTTCGTTTGAAAGAATGAACTGCGACGCACCTGTTGAAGAAGGCATCTCAATCGGAGCGGCTGAAACCGCCGGAGAAACCTCACCGCTTACAACCTCTGTTTTTGGGTTTGCAACTGCGTTGTCGCTGAACAGTGCGTTGTATGTTTTCTCATCAACAATACCTGTTGAATCAAGTGAATTCTGATTCTGGAAATTTGCAACGGCCTGTGCTGTATATTCACCGTAGTAGCCTGTTGCATCCATTGCAAAGTAGCCGAGTTTTATAAGCTGCTGCTGAATTGCAGTTACTTCATCGTTTTCGTCACCGTTCTGATACTGAACTGCCTCTGTTACAGGCTCTGTTGTCGCCTCTGTGGGAGCAGTCGTTTCTTCTTCGGGCTTGTCCTCAGTCTTTGGTGTTGTATCGGCTTTTGGAGCTTCGGGAGCATTCTCCGAATAAAGTGTATTTCTCGAATCGCCTGCAATACCGTCAACTGTAAGACCTGCGGCTTTCTGGAATGCCTTATAAGCCTCTTCTGTTGCGTCACCGAAGTAACCGTCAACTGCACCGTCATAATAGCCGAGGTCAGCAAGTCTTTGCTGAATCTTCTTTACCTCAGCACCCGATGAACCGTTCTTGTAAACACTCGGTGTGTTGCTTGAAGATGATGAGCTGCTTGATGAACTTGAAGAGCTTGATGAACCTGATGAGCTTGAACCCGACGAACTGCTTGAAGAAGTGTTTGAAGGAGTCTTGCTCGATCTGCCCTGTGAGTCAAAGTAATATGTAGTACCGTCAATTGTTCTTGAAGTATTTACAATGTACTCGCCGTTTTCGTAGTAGTAGTAGTTGCCGTTAAAGCTTTCCCAACCGTTTGTTACATATGAAACTGCGGCAAGCTTGAACCAGTATGTCCAATTGTTATAACCGCCGATTGCCTCGTAGCAAACACCGTATTCATCACCTCTTGCGTCAACCTCCATACCGTTGCCGACATAAACGCCGACATGACCGGGACGCCAAAGTCCAAGACCGTGAACATTAGGAATGCCTGCGCTTACCGAACCTGTTTCGGTAGCTGTTTCAAGCTGTGGATTACCGCATCTTTCGCCGCCGGCATATGAATAGATAAGACCTGAACAGTCAACTGCTCCGGGGGTTGAACCGCCGTAAACATATGACCATCCGCTGTTATAGGCATTGAGTGCCCATTCTGCAAGACCTGCACCCGTGCCTTTTGCACCGGCAGAAAATGAAGAACCGAATACGCATACACTTGAAAGTGTGAGAACACTCAGAATGATTGCAGTAATCTTTTTTATTCTCTGCATCGTTAATTACCTCCATTTTTATCAGAGAGTCAAAGCTCTTACAGAAAAATAACGACCGACTCAAAGTACAGTCCGTTTTAATCTGTACGGAAGATTTGACCGAAAAATTGTTACCAAATCTGACAGTAAATTACAAATCAGGTTACACCTTGATAACAACATTGTAACCATTATAACATCACTCTTTTAAAAAATCAACCCCAAAGCCCGTATTTTTTGCTAATTCAGAAAATTTGATGCAGTTTCACTCACAAAATCTTCATTTCAAGCACCAAATTAAAGCGAATTATTACAAAATTTGTAACCTTTTGTAATATTTACAAAGTACCGTCAACATAAATTTCGCATCAAAAAAGCAGCTCCCGCCCAAGCATTTGGAGCGGGAGCTGCTTTTATTCGGTTTCCGTAATACAATTATGAAAAAAACAGAGGAGAGAAAATTTCAAAATGAAATTTTGCTGAGTAAAATATGAATTAAAAATTACGGCATTACTGGTATTCGCAAACACTTGCCCATTTGAGAAGGAACTCTCTCTCTTCGGGTTTGCCCTTAACAGACTGTGATGCGGCTACAATCGGAAGCCAGCGGTCAACATATTGACGGGCTGTGTCGGTCTTTGTGCAGTAAAGCTTCATATACTTTTCTGCAAGCTCTTCCTGATGATTCAAACGGAACAAGAGGTAAGTTCTTGCGGCATCGGCTGAACCGTTACCCTGTGTTGCGTGTGACCAGTCGATAACATACGGTGTACCCGACTCGTCAATAATAATATTACTCGGGTTGAAATCGCCGTGACAAACCTTTGTGTGGTTCGGCATACCGTTAAGACGGGTTTCAAGCTCATATCTTGTCGTTGCATCAAGGTCGGTTTCGCTGATTTTGCGTTTCATCTTATCCTTGAGTTTGTTAAGCAACGGTGCTTTTTGGCTGAGGATTTTAACCTGAATGTCAACAAAGAGATTGAGGTATTCGTCCTCTTTTTCGGGATGCTCTGCCATAAGCTCCGCAAGAGTTTTGCCCTCGATGAAAGTGGAGATAATTGCCCATTTTCCGTCAATCTTTGTAACCTCTTCAATTTTCGGAATATTGAGTCCTGTTTCCTCAACTCTCGCCTGATTAAGAGCCTCGTTAAGAATATCTGATTTCGGATAACACTCGTCAAAAACTTTGGCTGCAAGCGCACCGTCTTTATAAACTACCTTGTTCTCTCTTTTTGCAAGAACTGTATCTAATTTCATAATAAAGCCCCTTTCGCTTTAAAATATTAAAAATTCATCAAGCAATCTTTCATTGCTTCGGTTATATTATACAACAATTTCAGGGGTTAGTACAGTGTAAAAATAACAAAATAATTTTAATTTTCTTTGTGCATTTAGCAAATACAAATAAAATATTTTTTACCTTTCAAACAAAAAGAGCAAGATATTTTATGCGAAGTGCATAAAAATTTGTTAAACTTTTAACTAAATATTTGTGAAATTTTTAACATTCTTTTGTGCATTGTGCATAATGATTTGTAATATTAAAAGCATATTACGCCCGAGCGGAAGGTTTAATTAAATGTAAAATTGAAAATGGAAAATGGAAAATTGCGGTCGGGCAGACAGTCTGTAATGTAAAAAAACATATTATGCCCGAGCGTAGCATTGCAATTGTTCGCACAATCCTGTAGGGGCGTTCATTGGACGCCCGCACGGCGAGCCGCCGTACCCAATTCGTGTAGATAGTTTGTAAATATCCAAAAACATATTATGCCCGAGCAGAAGTTTATTTAAATTGAAAGTTGAAAATGAAAAATAGAAAATTGCGGTATTATCCATATACAACAAAACACCCTGCCACGGGGGCAGGGTGTTTTATAATTATGCATTACGAGATAGATTAAACAGTCTCGCTGTTGTTGCCATAGTAAGCATTGAGGTACATCTGCTTGATTTCCTTGAAGAGCGGATATCTTGGGTTTGCACCTGTGCACTGGTCATCAAATGCCTGCTCTGTCATAGCGTCAAGACGGTTGAGGAAGTCCTCTTCGTCCGGAACATAATCCTTGATAGAGCTCTTGATGCCGACTCTTGCCTTGAGGTCGTTAACAGCCTTGATAAGGTTTTCAACGCTCTCTGTATCGTTCTTGCCGCCGAGACCGAGGTAACGAGCTACTTCAGCATAACGAGCAAGTGTGTGTGGGTGATCATACTGTGGGAATGTACCCATCTTAGCAGGAACTTCTGCTGAGTTGAATCTGATTACCTGCTCAAGCATAAGTGCGTTAGCAATACCGTGCGGTACATGATGGAAAGCACCGAGCTTATGAGCCATTGAGTGACAAACACCGAGGAATGCGTTAGCGAATGCCATACCTGCCATTGTAGCAGCGTGAGCAACCTTCTCACGAGCAACAGGCTCATTCATACCGTTGTCATAGCAAGCAGGGAGATACTCGAAGATAAGCTTGAGTGAACGGAGTGCAAGACCGTCTGTGAAATCTGTAGCCATCATTGAAGCGTAAGCCTCAAGTGCGTGAGAAACAGCGTCGATACCCGATGCAGCTGTAAGTCCCTTAGGACCGCTCATCATGTTGTTAGCATCAACGATTGCCATTTTAGGCATAAGCTGATAGTCAGCAAGCGGATACTTAACGCCTGTATTCTGGTCTGTGATAACTGCGAAAGGAGTAACCTCAGAACCTGTACCTGATGATGTTGGGATAGCAATGAAGTATGCCTTCTCACCCATCTTCGGGAATGTGTAAACTCTCTTACGGATATCGCAGAAACGCATAGCCATATCCTGGAAGTCAACTTCCGGATGCTCATAGAGAACCCACATAATCTTGCCGGCATCCATTGCTGAACCGCCGCCGAGTGCGATAATGCAGTCAGGCTCAAACTTACGCATAGCCTCTGCACCCTTCTGAGCTGAAATAAGTGATGGGTCAGGCTCAACATCTGCGAATGTTGTATATGTGATGCCCATTTCATCGAGCTTGTCTGTGATTGGCTTTGTGTAGCCATTCTTATAAAGGAATGAGTCAGTAACGATGAATGCTCTCTTCTTACCCATTACATCCTTGAGTTCCTGAAGAGCTACAGGCATACAGCCCCTCTTGATATAAACCTTTTCAGGTGCTCTGAACCAAAGCATATTTTCTCTCCTCTCGGCAACTGTCTTAATATTGATAAGGTGCTTGCAACCAACATTCTCAGAAACAGAGTTGCCGCCCCATGAACCACAGCCGAGTGTGAGTGAAGGAGTGAGCTTGAAGTTGTAAAGGTCACCGATACCACCCTGTGAAGAAGGTGTGTTAACAAGGATACGGCAAGTTTTCATTCTTGATGCGAACTCGTCAATCTTTGCTCTTTCGTTTACAGCGTCAACATAAAGTGAAGATGTGTGACCGTAACCGCCGTCAGCAATAAGATGCTCAGCCTTTGCAATAGCATCTTCAAAATCTTCAGCCTTGTACATAGCGAGTACAGGAGAAAGCTTCTCGTGAGCAAACTCTTCGCTGATGTCAACTGATTCTACCTCACCGATAAGAACCTTTGTTTCCTCAGGAATTGTTACACCTGCAAGAGCTGCGATTGTAACAGGCTTCTGACCAACAATCTTAGCGTTAAGAGCGCCGTTGATGATGATAGTCTTTCTAACCTTCTCTGTCTCTTCCTCGTTAAGGAAGTAGCAGCCACGAGCCTTGAATTCCTTCTTAACTTTGCTATAAATCTTCTTTTCAACGATAACAGACTGCTCTGAAGCACAGATCATACCGTTATCAAATGTCTTTGAGTGGATAATTGAGTTAACTGCGAGTAAAATGTCAGCTGTTTCATCAATGATAGCAGGTGTGTTACCGGCGCCAACACCGAGTGCAGGCTTACCTGATGAATAAGCAGCCTTAACCATGCCGGGACCACCTGTTGCGAGGATGCAGTCAGCTTCCTGCATAAGTGTGTTTGTGAGTTCGAGTGAAGGAATATCAATCCAGCTGATGATACCCTCCGGAGCGCCTGCCTTAACAGCAGCTTCAAGAACAACCTTGGCAGCCTCAATTGTGCTCTTCTTAGCACGGGGATGCGGGCTGATGATGATACCGTTTCTTGTTTTAAGACAAACGAGTGTCTTGAAGATAGCGGTTGAAGTTGGGTTTGTTGTAGGAATAACGGCAGCGATTACACCGATTGGCTCAGCAATCTTCTTAATGCCGTAAGCCTTGTCTTCCTCAAGAACGCCGCAAGTCTTAACATTTCTGTAAGCATTGTAAATATACTCAGATGCGAAGTGGTTCTTGATAACCTTATCTTCTGCAACGCCCATGCCTGTTTCTTCAACAGCCATCTTAGCGAGCGGAATTCTCATCTGGTTAGCAGCAGTAGCGGCAGCAAGAAAAATCTTGTCAACCTGCTCCTGTGTGTAGGTAGCAAAAATTTTCTGAGCTTCTCTTACTCTTGCAAGGGCAGCTTCAAAGCTTTCTGCGTTATCTACGATAGGATACTCTTTTGTACTCATTTAATCTACCTCTTATCTTGCATAATTATATTAGATTCAGCAAAGCTGAAAATGATATCAAATTAATTTGCCTCAATTACTCGGCTTTCTCGGCAGCCTTACCGCTTGCCTTTGTTGCCTTTGTTGCCTTTGTTGAAGAACTGTTTAAGTCAGCCTTAAATTTAAGGTTGTTTTTCTTGGCATAGTTCTGGGCATATGAACCGCTTGCTCCGTGGATTGTAACTTCCTTACTGCATTCAGCGAATACATTGTCGGGAATACTTGTAATACAAGCCGGAATTGTAATGTCTGTAAGCTCACGCGACTGATAAAAAGCATATTCATCAATCTTTGTAAGTTTACCGCTGTCGGGAAGAACGACATTGTTAAGTGCCGCACCCGAAAAAGCTCTCGGTCCGATTTCTTTGAGTGTACTCGGAAGCTTGATTTCTCTTAACTCAGAGCAGTTAAAGAACACGCTGTTGTTAAGGATTTCAAGACCTTCGGAGAGATTTACCTTTGTGAGGCTGTGACAGCTTGAAAAGGCATAATCTTCAATCTGCTTGATGCTTGACGGAATTGTTACTTCCGTAATTTTGGAGTCATTGAACACGCTTGCACCGATTACGGTAACTTTGTAGTTCTTGTAGCTTTCGGGAATTTCAATAACCGTGTCAGAACCTGTGTACTTTGTAATCATAAGTTCTTCCTTATTGATAATGAAAAATCCGAAATCTCCGTTTGTAAGGTCAGGCTCTGTCGGCTCAACCTTGTAGCCGGGCTTACTGCTGTTTGATGTGTTGTCGTCACAACCGCATCCTGAGAGTCCGACCGCTGCTGATGCGCACATTGTGCACGCCATCAGAAAGCAAAGAATTCTTTTCATTTTTCTGGATCCTTTCAATCGTTGTTTCAGAATTTAGCTAATTCTCGATTGATTCTATTTTATCATCTTTGTTAAATATTTGTCAATGTTTTTTTGACCATTTTTCTACTTTTATCGGGTTCAATAATAATTACAAAAAGATTACACACTTATTGTTGCACTTCTCACAAAAAAGATAAAAATCCCGTAAAATCCGCTGTTTTTTGCGGTAAAAAATGTAAGAAAAATCCTCAGAAACTGCCGTTTTCGGCATATCATTGACGAATCAATCGACCAATGTCATATTTTCACAATAGGCGTTGTAAAATCAAGACCGCTCCTTTTTGGAATTTCATACGCAAGTGCCGAAATATCGTAGGCTAAAATATCCTTTTCAAGCAATGCCTTTGTGTTGCCGCCTGTTCTGATGCCGTTGCTTGCAGAGGTGACAATATTCAGTCGGCAGTCTTTGAGCAATTCCGCACCCTCGTTTGTAAAGCCTAAAACACGGACATACTCAATCGGGATTTGCGTATGAGCTTTTTCAATTCCGAGCAATGCACAGGCGAGTATTCTCCGTATGCGTGCATGAGTGTAGCGCTTTGTCTTTACAAGGTCGGCAATTTCTGATGAGGTACTGCAACGCACTGCCGCATCGGCAATTCTGTTTTCAAGCCCCTCACCCACATCGGGCAGTTTTGCAATGTCCTCTCTTGTCATAGTACGCAGGCGGTACAGTAACGGTCTGTCAAGATTTTCGGGAAATGTGATTTCATCGGGAATGTACGGAGCGTACTTCTTCGCATTTTCACCGTTACGCAGCATTTCTCTTATGTGTGACGCAGACGCAAAGCCCTCGCCCGCAATTCGGCTGTCGTGTGCAACACCTGTTCTTGCAACCGAGAACGGCTCAACACCCGTACCGTTCAATGCCTTTATATACTCAACGCCAAGAATATTGTTCGGTTCGCAAAGTACGGACGAAATCTCATCACCGAAAACCGTTTTGACGGCGTTTTCAAGTTCACGGGGGTAGTATCCGCCGTTTTTCATTCCGTTACGCACAAGAGCCTGTACCCTTTCATCACAAACAGCGTTTGCGGATTTTTTAAGCAATTCGCAGTCACCGCTTTCACTGCCGAAAGCAAGATGATTTGTGCAGTCAAAAGCCGACGCAATCGCAACACCTGCCTTTGCAAAGCCCTCAGCCCCCGAAAGTGAGAACACAACGGGCAGTTCAAGCACCAAATCCGCACCGTTTTCAAGGGCAGATTTTGCACGGACAAATTTGTCGCACACGGCAACCTCACCACGCTGGGTAAAGTTGCCGCTCATAATTGCTATGACCGGCTCTTTAAGCACATTTTTTGCACTTTCGAGCAAATATTTATGACCGTTGTGAAACGGATTGAATTCGCAGATGACAGCTGTTGCCATAACTATTCCTCCGAAGCCTTTATTTCGCATACATATTGTAAAAAACACTTGAAAACATACATAATTTGGAGTATCATATGTATGTGTGACCTGTCAATTTTGAAAAGTCTTTTTCTGATTTACATTATAGTATAAAATATGACGACAGGCAAATATATTTCTTATATTTTAAACTGAAAACAACTACCAAAGGGGACGATTGTAATGAAAATTCTCGTAATCAACGCAGGCAGTTCCTCGCTCAAGTACCAGCTTATTGATACTGACAACGAGGCAGTTCTCGCAAAGGGTAACTGTGAAAGAATCGGTCAGAACGGTGCTTTCATTGGTTTTAAAACACCCGACGGCAAAAAAATCAACCGCAAAACACAGATGCTTAATCACACTCAGGCTTTTGAGGCTGTTAAAAATGCACTCATAGATCCCGAATACGGTGCAATCAGCGATTTGTCCGAGGTTTCCGCCGTAGGTCACAGAGTTGTGCAGGGCGGTGCGTACTTTGACAAGTCGGTGCTTGTAGATAACTCGGTAATCAACAAAATCAGAGAGCTTGCTCCTCTTGCACCTCTTCACAACCTTGCACACCTTCAGGGCATTGAGGCCTGCACAAGAGTTTTCGGTCCGAAAGTTCCGCAGGTTGCGGTTTTTGATACTGCTTTTCACCAGACAATGCCCGAAAAAGCATTTATGTATGCAGTGCCTTACAAGTATTATGAAAAGTTCGGTGTAAGAAAGTACGGCTTTCACGGCACATCTCACCGTTATGTTTCCGAAAAAATGGCTGACCTTATGGGCAGAAAAAAGGAAGAACTCAAGCTTATTACCTGTCACATCGGCAACGGTTCTTCAATCACAGCCGTAAAGGGCGGCAAGGTTATCGACACTACAATGGGACTTACTCCTCTCGGTGGTTTTATGATGGGTACGCGTTCAGGTTCACTTGATCCGTCTGTTATCACATTTATCGCTGAAAAAGAGCATCTCACTCCCGAGGAAATGTCAAAGATTCTCAACAAGGAATCGGGACTTTTGGGCATTTCAGGCGTTTCGTCTGACGACCGTGATGTTTGTGCAGCCGAGGCAGACGGCAATATGAGAGCTCACCTTGCCCACGAAATGCTTTACTACCAGATTGCAAAGTACATCGGCAGTTATTATGTAGCGCTCGGCGGTTGTGACGGCATCGTATTCACGGCAGGTATCGGTGAAAACCAGCCTATGCTCCGTGAAAAGGTTTGCGACTATCTTGAATGCCTTGGCGTTAAGTTGGATAAGGAATTCAACAAGCAGGCTACATGCGGTGTTACAGGCACACTCTCAACTCCTGATTCTGCAATCAGAGTTGAACTCATTGCAACCGACGAAGAAATGGTTATTGCAAGAGATACAAGAGCCATTGTTGAGGCACTTTAATTGAAATAAATCTGCCACGCAGTAAATATTACATAAGAAAACAGGTTGTCAGTTGACAGCCTGTTTTTTTGTTTATGGTTATTTCTTATCCGTATTTTTAAATTTGAACGCATTGCGTTCAACCGTGTGTGTTGCACACGGCTGGCGAACACAGTTCGCCCCTACATTACAATAATTCATAAAAGCTACGAATCCGCAACTGTTCCGTCCGTCACGGTGTCGCTTGTGTCCCTGAATAAAAGTGTAATGCACCAGATTGCGGAAAGTCCGACAAGGATATAAACAATACGGCTTATGATTCCTGTCTGTCCGCCGCAAATCCACGCAACAAGATCAAACTGAAAAATGCCGACACTTCCCCAGTTGAGTCCGCCGATAATAAGAAGCGTCAATGCTATTTTATCGAGCATTCAAAGTCCTCCTTTGTATTTGCTGAAAATAGTATTGACGCAATTTTTCGTTTTATTCAATTTAAATCAGAATTTAATTAACAATGCAAGGAGCAAAATCAGCACTCCGAGGAAAATTACCGCACCGCCGATCATTCTTGTGATTTTTACGGCTTTCTGAATTTTGAATTTTGAAATCATATTTTCCGTGGGAAACGGAAGAATAATGAGCATAATTCCGAGAATTACACAGCTTGCAAGTGCGACGGTAAGACCGACCTCTCTTGCAAACGAGAGCATAAAAAGTCCGATTGGAATTCCGAACACACAAATCATATTGATTACCGCAAACAGCTTGCCGAAACGCTCGCCCTTTTCGTAAAATTTATTTGCTTTAATATGACACTCATCATCACAATACTGGTCAAAATACGATATCTGTTTTCCGCAGAATTCACATTTTTTCATGGACACACCTCGTTGTTTCATTTTAAATCATTCACAGAATATTTTAACACACAAATCGACATATTTCAACTTGAATAAATGTACATTTTCGGGTATATGCTTTGTTGAAAAAATTTTTGCAATGTGGTATGCTGAAAAGAGGTGATTTTATGGAGAGCTTTTTCGTTGCGCTTAATGCGGTTCTGCCGATGTTCATAATGCTTTTCATCGGTTTTCTTGTGAGAAAATTAAAAATTTTGCAGGACAGCTTTCTGCCTCAGCTTAACAAAATTGTTTTCAATGTATTTTTTCCGTTTCTGATGTTCAATAACATCTACGGCTCAGATTTTTCAAGCGTTTTCAGCCCGAAGCTACTTGCCTTTGCGGTTATTGGCGTGTTCACGATTTACTTTTTGTCAATCGGGTTTACACTCCTTGTTGAAAAGTCAAATTACAGCCGTGGTGCGATGATTCAGGCGATTTATCGCAGTAATTTTGTCCTTATGGGACTTCCGATTGCGGCGAATATTTTCGGCAAGGATAAGCTTGGCATGACAGCCGTGCTTGTTGCTGTTGTTGTTCCGATTTACAATATGCTTGCCGTCATCACCCTTGAAATTTTCAGAGGGCAAAAGATAAATGTGCTGAAAATTTTAAAAGGCATTGCCAAAAATCCTCTGATTATCGGCTCTGCACTCGGACTTTTGTCTGTTGCGTTCAATATAAGCCTTCCGGAAACAATTGACAAAACGGTTTCGGATATTGCGGCGGTTTCAACTCCGCTTGCGCTGATTGTACTCGGTGCGTCTGTCACATTTGACAGCATAAAAGGCTGTTCACGCAACCTCATAATCTGCATAATTGCAAGACTTGTTGTTGTGCCGGCACTTTGTCTGGGTACGGCGGCGCTTATAGGAATCAGAGGAGTTGACTTTGTGTCGCTTATCGGACTTTTTGCATCTCCGTGTGCGGTTTCGTCATTCACAATGGCTCAGCAAATGGACAGCGACTTCAAACTTGCAGGTGCGGCGGTTGTGTTCACTTCGGTTTTAGCGTGTTTCACGATGTTTTTGTGGATTTTCTTCTTCAGACAGGCAGGTTTCTTTTGATAATCTGCATAAATTTCAGACACATGATTTATTCAATGTGTAAAGTTAAACGATATTATTACTATCAATAACAAAAAATAGTATAACAGTCTTGACTTTTATTACTGTTAGTGTTAGAATACTCGCATAGGGTAACGGTTTGCAGGAAATGACTTGAAATCCTGCAAGGTTAAACTGTTACTTTATTAAACAGCTATTTCCTTCTTTTTTTATTATTTTGTGGGCATAAGAAAACGGAGTGCGTAATGCACTCCGTTTTCTTTTATACGAATTTTCTGAATACAACAAAATAATTGCAACACCGTAGCATCCGCCCATACATTTAAACGCAACTTCTATATATACAAAAACAGTCAGGCGACAATGATTTGCATTTTGCAAACTGTCTGCCCGACCGCAATTTTCCATTTTCAACTTTCAATTTTAAAAAAACTTCCGCTCGGGCATAATATGCTTTTATTATTACATACTATCTTCCCGAACCGGGTGCAGCGACACGCTGCCGATCAATCTGTTTTTGAATTTTGTCAAAGGTTACACCGTATTTTTCGGCGATGTCTTTGGCATAGCTTACACCTTGAGGAGGAGCGATGAAAACCTTGAACGAACGCTGTCCGTTTTCGACACCTGTCACCAGACTTTCAATCTTGCTGTCGCCCTTTACGGTTGTGTTCACCTCGTCAAGATTGCGAGCCAAATCGTGCATATGGGTATTAAAAATCGCCCTTGTGCCGAGATAGCGCATTGATTTGACAACATCACGGGCAATGTACAAGCCCTCGGCAACATTGGTTGTTGCAAGACTTTCGTTGAGCAAAAGCAGACTGTAACGGCTTGCCGAGGAGAAAATTTCGGCAAGTCTTTTGCTTTCTTCACCGAGTCTGCCAAGGTCAACGGTATCGTTTTCATCGGCAGGAAAATGCGTAAAAATGCTGTCGCATGGGCTGAATTTCATCTGCGTTGCAGGAACATATATTCCGTTCTGAGCAAGCAGAAACGCAAGTCCGACCGCCTGAGTAATCGTGGTTTTACCGCCACGGTTCGGACCTGTCAGAATGTAAATTCGCCTGTCATCGTTAAAATCAATATCGTTTGTGACAATATCCAAATTCTCACCGTTTGCCGATTTTATGCCGAGTTTGAGGTTGTAAACATCTCTAAGACAACAGTTTCTGTCCTCTTTCGGCAAAACTTCTGCCTTGCACAGCGGAAGATTTTTCTTTTTCATCTTATCACAAAGCTCTGCAAAACGAATATAGAAAATGATTTCGGGCATAAGCGAAACGAACGAGTAGCCGTTGACATTGACATATCTGTTGAGCATTGATTTTATGTCATTTACGGTTCTGCGGAGGATATCGGTCACAACATTTTTGAGTGCGTCAGACATAGGATCTGCGCCGGTCAGCGAGCTGTTCATGGTGCGGTTTACATCCTGCTGAGCGCCCACAACAAACTGTCCCAGCCCGAACTGCGAGGTTGACGGATTGGACGGATGAAAGCTTAAAAATCCCGAAACATCATTGCCGTGGTGCAGTTCGCTGTCACGGTTTGTAAACTTCATAAATCTTTTGAGAATACCGCTGTCGGTAAATTCTTTGTCATTGAGTGAGATTACACCCACACTCTTTGGGCGGAGCAAATCGTCAAGATTCACACCGAGTGTAATGCTCTTGAGCTTTTGAGCCTTTGCAAGCGTATCTATTATATCCTTTTTTAGTTCGGGAAAACCGCTGTCATTGTAAATTGACTGAACATTTTTCTTGAGTTCAAGCAGACCCTGCGACTTTACTTCAATTGTTTCAAGCGTGTTTTTTATTCTTGTAATGCAATCGACATAGCCGTCCATTTCACGAAGTCGGTTTACAAGCTGCCACAAGGAAGATGCCTCGGTATCCTTTTGAAAGCGCTCAATTTCACGCAAATCGTTCAGCTTTACAAGGAGTGCGGATAGATCATCACGAAGTTTCGGAAAACGGAGAAAATCCTCAAAAACATCGCAACGATATTTTATAACTTCCTCGTCATCCGTAATATTTATCAGCAGCTGCTTTATGCTGTTGCGTTCATACTGCTCTTTTGTGAGAGCGTCACATATATAATCAACCGATAAATCATTCAGCGCCTCTTTGTTGAGAGTTCTGTAGGATGCATTTGAATTTGTCGGGTGTAATAAGCTGAATTTTTCCATAATTCACCGCCGAAAAAATTTGCCGTGTAACGGCTTTAATTGAATGATAGCACAAAAAATTTTTGTTTTCAACCGACAAATCGAAAATTTGCACTTTGGATGATTGTGTGATATCATAGCTTTGGAGCAGATTGCTCTCAAAACCAAAATAACGGTCGGGAGGATTGACTTATGGATAAAAAGATGCTTGACAGAATTAACGAGCTTGCAAAAAAGAAAAAGGGACAGGGACTTACCGAGGCTGAGCAAAAAGAGCAGAAAGAGCTGTACAAAATTTATCTCGGCGAAATCCGCACACAGTTCAACGCAACACTTGACAATGTAAGCGTTGAGGAAAAGGACGGCACGGTAAGACCGTTCAAAGAGGCATACAAAAAGCCGTATGACAAAAACTGATTTTGTCATTCAAACAGAAGTCATGCGAAAATTTAATTACACAGTCAAACAAAAAAGCAGTTCCGATTTTGGAACTGCTTTTGTTTTATAAAGTTATTTAATTACTTGTATCTTCTTCCGCCCTTTTGGTTGTTCTTTGGAAGCTGAATTTCGGCAGTATCGTACTTACTGCGTCTTTCGGACTTCCTGCCTGAAGATGAGTAATCATCGGCATAATCATCGTTACTGCCGTAACGCTGTGGCTGTACAGATTTGCTCTTTGGAGCGTTACTTCTGCCGCCGACTGTGACTCTCTTTTTTCTGTTGAGAACAGTTGAAATTACAAAGTACGCAATGCCTGCAACACCGAGTGAGAGTAAAACGAGTGAAACATAGAACATCCAATGACCGTTGTCACCCTTGCTGTTATTGTTCTTGATGAAGTTAAAGTCATCACCGTCAGAACCCGATGTGTCGGTATTTTTAAGATTTTTTGCGATATCCGACCAGTCGTTGCTTGAAAGAGTTTTTTCGTCAATGTTATCGTCAGACTTGATGAGCGACGCTGACGGAGCAGTATTTGACGGAGCAACATAGGACTGACCGCCGCCTACATATGACGGCTCAGAGTAGTAGTAAGTCTGACTGCTGCTGTAATTATTGTCATAACTGTTATTGTTGTAGTCATAGCTGCTGTCATAGTTATAGTTGTTGTCATATGACGAATCACTTGACGAATAGCCGGGATTTACATATGATGAGCTGTTTGACGAGTCCGGATACACAGGATCGGGCTGTGGCTGCGGCTCAGGCTCCGGTGATGGCTCCGGTGATGGTTCCGGTTCGGGCTCGGGCTCCGGCTCTACGGGATCAACAATAACGCTTGAATCTCCACCGGGATCAACCTCCTCACCGACTGCCGATACGGAAAAGCTCACAGCAGAAATGCTCAAAAGTGCAGTCAGAAAAATTGCGCAAAGCTTTGAATGTTTTTTCATAAAAGCCCCTTTCTTCAGAATAATCTGAAAATGCGTCTGTTGTATGTCCGATATCAATTACTTTGAGCTTTTATCGGATGCCGATGTTGTTGACGCCGATGTTGTAGGCTCAACCGCAACGAAGAAGAGTTCGGGCTTATACTTGTCAATAACCGAAGTGTTTTCTTCATACTTGAGTTTCTCTGCAAGACTGTCAATGTACTTTGAAAATTCGTCTGACTTCATTGATGCAAGAACACTTGCTCTGTTTGATTCGTTGCCGATATAGCTGTCAACATCCTTGTTGATGTCTTTCTTATAAACGAGATAGTAGATTGCGCTGTCGCCGCTGCCGACCTTGAGAGTTTCAGCCTTGCCTGTTTTAAGCTTGCCGATAGCCTTTTTAAGCTCGTCACCGATTGAGCTCTTGTCGAGAACTTCTACTTTTGAAACAGAAGAATCTGTTCCCGAACCGCTTGACTTCTTGTATGATGCAATAACATCATCAAAAGAACCGCCCTTGTTAAGGTCATTCTTGTAGCCGTTAAGCTGATCCTCAACCTTCTTGATTTCCTTGTCGCTCATTGCAACATTCTTTGATGAACCTGCCTCATCTTTTGTTGATGTATAAAGGTTCACGGGAAGATATGAGTAGTCCGTATAGTTTTCCTTGAAATACTTTGTAAGGTCGGCGTCGGAAACTTCCTTTGAACCGCCCTTGCCGTAAACTGCTTTGAAGAGAGCCTCATACTTTGTGTTGTAGAGAGTTGTGCAGTATGCAAAGCTGTCGAGTGAAACGCCGTACTTTTCATACTGCTTCTTCATCGGCATTACATAACCCTGTGACGCATACGGACCGACATTCCAGTATGATTCAGCCTGACTTGTTGCGGAGTCAAGAGTTGCCTGACCGATGTTTACATTTTCCTTTTTAAGCTGTTCGTCAACTACGAGGTAGCTGAGGCACATTTTCTTAGCCTGATCTTTAATCCACTCTCTTGCAACCTGCTCGTTGCCGTCATCGTCCTTGATTTTTTCATCAAGCCACTTGTCAGATGTCGAATCATAATCGTCAAGCTTTTTAGCAAATGACTCAGCCTGACTGTAAGCTGCATTGAGTGAGTAGATATAAACGCCGATGGCAAGCTCGTTGTCGCTTGTCTTATACGACCATTCTTTGTTGATTGTTGTGGGTGTACAACCTGCAATTGCAAAAACCGAAAACATCATAACAATTGCAAGTAAAAATGAACCAACCTTGATATTAGGCTTCATAGTTTTTTACCGTCCTTCTGAAAAATTAAATGCAAAGTGTCCTGCAAACACACTTTCGCAGGATAATGTACCCTACGATTATACACAAAAAAATCGTCATTGTCTACATTTTTATAAAATTTTGTTGAGAATTTCCACCGAAAAACAGCATTTTTGTACTTTCGGGAGGTTTTTTCTTAACAAATTACGGCTTCATACCGTAAAATTACTGCACACCGAAAATTTTGGTGAGGATTTCAAGCGGAGCGGAACTGTTTTTGCACTCAACCGCAACGCACGGTTTTGCTCCGGCAACAAGCTTTGCCTTTCCGCCCAAAGCAATGAGCAAGTCGGCAACCTGAGGGGATTTGAGTTCATTTACAAAGAGCATAAGCGTTGTGCCGTTCTGTCTGATTTCGTAAATGCCCATTGAGTAAGCCTTGTTACGCACAAGGGCAATGTCGATAAGTCCGAGAACCGAGTTCGGAATCTTGCCGAATCTGTCCTGCAGCTCGTCAATAACATCGTCTGCGTCCTCGTTACTGCGGATATCGGCAATTCTGCGGTAAACATCAAGACGAAGCGTAAGACTTTCAACATAGCTTTCGGGAATATGAGCGTCAACCGAAATATCAATAAGACAGTCGAGGTCTTTTGTGACATTCTGCTCGCCCTTTTCCTCGCTTACTGCCTCATCAAGAAGCTTGAGGTACATATCGTAACCGACCGATTCCATATGCCCGTGCTGCTGTGCGCCCATAATATTGCCCGCACCTCGCAGTTCAAGGTCACGCATTGCAATGCGGAAGCCGCTGCCGAATTCTGTAAATTCCCTGATTGCGGCAAGCCTTTTCTGCTGAATCTCCGTGAGAACCTTGTTCCGTCTGAAGGTAAAGTAGGCATATGCCCTTCGTGAACTTCTGCCCACACGGCCTCTGAGCTGATGCAACTGTGAAAGTCCCATGCAGTCGGCATTTTCTATAATAAGGGTGTTGGCATTCGGCAAATCGACACCCGTTTCGATAATTGTCGTGCAGACAAGCACATCAATCTCCTGTTCAAGCATCTGTCGCCAAACTTCGCTGAGTTCGCCCTCTTTCATTTTGCCGTGACCGATTGCGATTTTTGCCTCGGGAACAGCCTCCTGAATTTTTGCGGCACATGAAGAAATTGTTTCAACATTGTTGTGAAGATAGAACACCTGACCGCCACGGCGGAGTTCACGGCGGATTGCCTCGTTGATAACCGCATCATCGTGTTCAAGCACATAGGTCTGAACAGGCTGACGGTTTGTCGGCGCTTCTTCGATAACGCTCATATCACGCAGACCGCTCATCGCCATATTGAGGGTTCTCGGAATAGGAGTAGCCGAGAGCGTAAGCACATCGACATTTTTGCACAGTTCCTTGAACCTCTCCTTTTGGGCAACACCGAAACGCTGTTCCTCATCTATGATTGCAAGTCCGAGGTCACGGAATTCAACATCCTTCTGCACAAGTCTGTGAGTTCCGACAATCATATCAATTTCTCCTCGCTTTAGCTTTTGGAGAATTTCTTTCTGCTGTTTTGCTGTACGGAATCTTGAAAGCAGTTCCACACGAACGGGATAGCCCTCAAAACGCTTGATTACCGTCTGATAATGCTGCCATGCGAGGATTGTTGTGGGGCAGAGCAATGCGCATTGCTTTGAATCTGCAATACACTTAAAAGCGGCACGGAGTGCAACCTCTGTTTTGCCGAATCCGACATCACCGCAGAGAAGTCTGTCCATCGGCGACGAACGCATCATGTCATGCTTGATTTCCTCACAACAACGCAGCTGGTCGGGAGTTTCGTCATATTCAAAGCTGAGTTCAAAATCTCTCTGCCACTCGTTATCAGCCGAAAAGGCATAGCCCTTGGCTTTCATACGCTGTGAGTAAAGCTCAATAAGCTCCTTGGCAATGTCCTTGACAGAGGTTTTAACCCTTGCCTTTGCCTTTTGCCAGTCGCCCGAACCGAGTCGGTTTAGCTTAACCCTTGAATCCTCTTTCGGACCTATATATTTTGCAACCATATCAAGCTGTGTGACAGGCACATAAAGCACATCGCCCTTTGCGTAGTCAATCTTGATATAGTCCTTTATAACTCCGTGAGTATCAATTTTTCTTATACCGCCGAACACACCGATACCGTGAACATTGTGTACAACATAATCACCGGGGGCAAGCTCTGAAAGGCTGTAAATTTCCTGTCCCGTCTTTTTCTTCTTCTTTTTGGACTTTTCGGGACGGTACGAAACCTGACTGTAGGTTATTGCAAAAAACTTTTGTGACGGATACTCAAAGCCCGCACTCAATGCACCCTGCATAACAAGCAGTTCACCCTTTGAAATCTTATCCGCACCCTCGCTGTAAACAGCGTTTATGCCGTCTGCGTTAAAGGTGTCACAAAGATTTTTGGCGGCTCTTTCTGTTCCTGCAAATATAACGCCCTTGCTTTCGGGGGTAAAAAGTCCGTCAACATCTTCTTTTAGCTGTTTATACGAACCGCCCCATGCCGAGAGCTGTTTTGTTGAAAAGCTGATGATTTCCGACAGCTTGATAGGCATACTTCCGTGAACAAAGTTTTCAAGCACGATTGTTCCGTGACTTTGCAAAAACTCGGTACATTCGTTGAATGTGAGCGCAAAGCGGTCAAAACCTCTGCAAAGAGTTCCGTCCTCAAAGCCCTGCATAAGGGTTTCATTGCTGATAAAGTCCATTGACTTTCCCCGTTCCTGAATTGCAGTAAATTCGGACGCAAAAACGAGGGTGTTTCTGTCGAGATAATCAAAAAGCGACTCGGGTTTATCGTAAATCTGATTGATAAATTTGTCCGCATTGGCAATCATTGCACCGCTGCGAATAAGCTCTGCCTCTGAAAAAAGTTTTTCCTTGGCTTTGGCGCTGTTCTTGGAACGGAGGAGCTTTGCCTTGTGTTCAATTTTATCTGCAAGGGCGGCTCTGTCCTCAATTACGATTTCGGTTGAGGGCGAAAGCGTAATTTTGTCAGCCTTTTTAAATCTTCTCTGTGTTTCAATGTCAAAATAGCTGAGGTCGGTAATTTCATCGCCCCAAAATTCACATCTCACGGGATAGTCGCTGTCGGGCATAAAGAAGTCGAGAATACCGCCTCTCAGCGAAAACTGACCGCTGCCCTCTACCGCATCAAAGCGTTCGTAGCCGAGCAGAGTAAGCGCCTTTGTCGCCTTTTCAAGCGAGAGCTCCCTACCCTCTTCAAATTCAATAACCGACTGTTCAAGCACATTTCTCGGAACGGTAAGCTGTGCCGCCGCATCAACACACGCAATTGCAACATCGCATTCATGATTGATAAGCTTGAGCAAAACTTTAAGTCTTGCGTGCTCGTACTCGTGCGAACGGCTCTGAAAGTCGAGAAAGTTGAAGTCACGCACGGGATAAACATAGGCACGAAGTCCCATGCACGAAAGGTCATTGCACAAAGTTTGCGCCTCTTTTTCATCGGAGGCAAGACAAAATGCCGTGACGCCCTTGAGGCGGCACAGCGCATAGATGATATTTGATTTGTTGATTGTTGAAAGTCCCGAAGCACAGACCGTTCTGCCCGGCTTGACATTCTTTTCAAGCGTTTTGAAAACGGGTGACTCTTTGAGGACATCAACAAGAAAGTTGAGATTATTCATTTCTTTGTCCCTTTTCAGTTGAACAAATTCATAGCACGGTCGGTTTTGCCGTCAATAATCAGCTCGATTGCTTTTTCGGCATTGTCAAAAATTTCATCAAGCTTTTTCATTTCATCGGGAGTGAACTTTGAAAGCACCCAGTCGGCAAGGTCCCAGTCGGGATTTGGCTTTGCGCCTATGCCAACCTTGATGCGGGGGAATTTATCGCTTCCGCTGAGATAGATGATACTGCGCATTCCCCTTTGACCGCCGTCACTGCCCTTTGAACGGATACGCATTTTTCCGACATCAAGCGAAATGTCATCAAAAATTACAATGACATTTTCGGGTGGGATTTTGTAGAAGTTCATCGCCTCAACAACTGCCTGACCGCTGTTGTTCATATATGTTGTGGGTTTCATCAGCATAACTTTTGCGCCGTTTACAGTGCAAGTGCCGATAAAGCTTTTGTATTTTATTTTGTTCACATCACAACCGAGCTTGTCGGCAATGCGGTCAATCGCAAGCCAGCCTGCGTTGTGACGAGTGTTTTCGTATTTTCTGTCGGGGTTGCCGAGTCCCACTACAATGTACTCGATTGAACCCGTTGATTTGTTTTTTCCGAACATATCCGTTTTCCTCTTATTTATATTATATGTATTCTGAAATTTAAATTAACCTTTTCCGAAGCTTACAACAACCCAGTCATCGTTGCCGAGATGATAAGGATTTCCGCAATACGGGCAGTTGCGTTCTCTTGTTGCGTCAAAGCTTGCGCCGCAGCTTTTACAGGTTACTTTTTTCATTGTGAAAACTCCGTCATCCATGGCGTTCACACTTCTGCAAACGGTAAGTCTGAACTTTTCGTTTTTAACCCTAAATGAAGAATTTTTGTTCTTCACGGTTGTTGCGTAAACGGTCATATCAACATAGCAACAGCCGTTTGTGACATTGAATGAATTAAGCTTTGACACTCCTCTGTACTTGATGTCAACAATATCTCCGAAAGGATTTTTCATCGGAGAGCCCTCATAGACTGCAAGGTTTGTGTAATCATCGCTGAAAATCATAATCTTGAGCAAAGCAAGCACCTTGCCGATAAAGTATTCATATGAGAAGTTGGGATTAACCTCTTTCATAAGCCACGGGAGTCTTTTCTGACAATTGAAGTGCGGACCTATCATCGGAATGCTCTTTGCCGCACCGACAAAAAGTCCGAAAAGCGTTTTTAATGCCCATGCAAGGTACCCCGCCAGAAGTCCGCCGAGCAGTACGGGGATTGCTCTTATGCCGATTTCATAAAGCATATTTGCGGTTGCGGGATCAAAAGTTCCGTCCTTTACAACCACCCATACCGTAAATGCCGCAACGGCGGCAATTCCGCCGAGAAGGTACGGAGCAAGCACTTTTTTCGTTGACTTGTTCGCAAGCGAATAGGTTTTTACAAAGTAGAAGTTTGTAACCTTCGGGAACAAATCGTCCATAATAAAACGAGTTTTGCAGTTTTTACAACCGTTGAGAAGCTCTCTTACACTGCTTACCGCACCGCAGTTCGGACACGAACACGCAACCTCGGAATTTTGGTTTTCAAGCCTTGTAATCATTGTGTAGAAGAAAAATCTGTCCTTGATTTTTTTCTTTTTCTTTCCGTCTTTAAAGTATTTCTCCGTGACCTCATAAGTCTTTGTCGCAATGTTACTCTTACATTCGCCCATATCGTAGGCAGTACAAGCATTTACCGGGGTTTCATCCTTCACCGTTTCCTTATCGGTAAAAGCGGTCTGAATCTTTACACCCTTTTCGTCAAGTCTTTTCTTCTGTAGATCAAGCGCAAAGTCGAGGTCGATTGACGCAATATCCGGATTTTTGCCCTCATTGCACCACACTTCGTACTCATCGACAAAGCTGTTCATTATTTTGTTATCTGAATCTGAGCTGTAAACTATACCAAACAAAATTAAATCCCCCTCACATATTGTACCGTTTTATTCCTGAAAAATTTGCAGTAAAACAGCGAAATGGCGGGTTAGTTAAAACCCGCCTGTTTAATTACATAATTAAATTGTTCGCCTATCAACCGAAAGCAGCTGTGAACGGCTTGTCGTTGTAGATTCTTGCGATAGCCTCTGCAAATGTAGGAGCAACAGGAAGAATTGTGAACTTGTCAATCATCTTTTCCTTCGGAACAGGAATTGTGTCAAGAAGAACAACTTCTTTGATGGCACTGTTCTGAATTCTCTCGATTGCAGGACCGGAAAGAACTGCGTGAGTAGCGCAAGCGTAAACCTCTGTTGCACCGCCCTTTTCAACGATAGCGTTGGCAGCGTTGCAGAGAGTACCTGCTGTGTCAATCATATCGTCAACAAGGATAACCTTCTTACCCTTAGCGTCACCGATGATGTTCATAACCTCACAAACATTAGCCTTTGGTCTTCTCTTGTCGATAATAGCAAGACCTGTGCCGATTTTTGAAGCGAAGTTTCTTGAACGAGTTACAGAACCGAGGTCGGGAGAAACAACGATATAATCATCATTTTTGCCGCCGATTTTCTCTCTCATATGGTTTGCGAGAAGTGATGCGCCCTGAAGGTGGTCAACAGGAATGTTGAAGAAACCCTGAATCTGATTTGCGTGAAGATCCATTGTAAGCACACGGTCAGCACCTGCACAGGTGATGATGTCTGCACAAAGCTTAGCCGAGATCGGATCTCTTGCCTTAGCTTTTCTGTCCTGTCTTGCATAGCCGAAGTATGGCATAACAACTGTGATTCTTGCAGCAGATGCACGCTTCATGGCATCAATCATTATGAGCATTTCCATAAGATTGTCGTTGACGGGAGCACAGGTTGACTGAACAATAAAGCAGTCGCTGCCACGAACAGATTCGTGAAGAGAAACAGAGATTTCGCCGTCTGAGAACTGTGTACAGTCACTCTTACCAAGCGGCAGACCGAGACAGCCTGCAATTCCCTGAGCTACATCAACATTTGAACTGCCGGTGAAAATTTTAATGTCCTTACCGTGAAAATTCATTGCAATAACTCCTTTGAATTTTAATGTGTGTAGTATATGTTTACCAATGATTAACCGAGCAATTAACAGCTGTAACCCTTTGCCTTTGCAATTTCGTTAAGCTGTTCAAGCTGAGCCGGATCATTTGCACCCAGAACAGTGTCGCTGCACTGAGCCGTGAATGCTCCGACCTTTCTTCCGTCCTCAAGCAAAAGCTTGATTGCGTCGGGAAGATAATATTCCTTTGCGCTGTTATCCGACTTGATTCTGTCGAGAACCGAAAGAAGAAGCTGACAGTCAAACCAGAATCCGCCCGAGTTTACTTCATTTATTTTGAGAGTTTCCTCATCAGCGTCTTTCTGCTCAACAATTGCACGCAGATTTCCGTTTTCGTCACGGACAATTCTGCCGTAACCTGTCGGATCGTCAACCTTTGCGGAAATAACCGTTGCGGCACAATCGTTCTCAATATGAGCCTTTAGGGAATCCTCAATAGTCTTGCTGTCCATAAACGGAGCGTCGCCGTTGAGAATAACAACATTGCCGCTGTGCTTTTTAAGGAAATCCTTTGCCATCATCACAGCGTGACCTGTTCCGAGTCTTTCAGCCTGAAACACGCTTTCAACGGAAAAATCGAGGGTTGAAAGATACTCTTCGACACACTCTTTTTTAAAGCCCTTAACAACACAGATGTCATCAATACCGGCTTTCCTTAAAGCCGACATAACCCAGCAGAGCATCGGTCTGCCGAGCACCTCCGACAATGTTTTCGGTTTGTCGGATTTCATTCTTTTGCCCTCGCCGCCTGCGAGGATAACGGCACAATTCTTCATTTTTTCTCCTTTTATCTGCAACAAAACAACAAAGCTGCAGACAATCCTGTCGCAAGACACTCGTTTATACCATAATATTATCTCACAAAAATTACAAATTTCAAGAGAAAATTACAAAAATCGGGCAAAAAAAGGCATTTTAAACGATTTATACAATATTGACGAAAATAAAACCTGTTTTTTATAAGAAAAAAGTTTGAAAAAAATATAGCTATTTTGACCAAAGTTTGTTATAATATTCGATAGGCTTATACAAGCAGGCAGGTTTTACCAAGGGGTAAGTCTGCCACAGCCGTATATCTTAATTTATTTTTAGGAGGATTACCAGTTATGGCAAACAAATGGGTTTACCTTTTTACAGAAGGTAATGCTAACATGCGTGAGCTCCTCGGCGGTAAGGGTGCCAACCTTGCAGAAATGACAGGTCTTGGACTTCCTGTACCACAGGGCTTCACAATTACAACAGAAGCTTGTACTCAGTATTATGAGGACGGCAGAGAAATCAACGCTGAAATTCAGGCTCAGATCAACGAGTACATCGTAAAGATGGAAGAGATCACAGGCAAGAAGTTCGGCGACAAGGAGAACCCCCTCCTCGTTTCAGTTCGTTCAGGTGCTCGTGCTTCAATGCCGGGTATGATGGATACAATCCTTAACCTCGGTCTTAACGAAGATGTTGTTGAAGTTATCGCTAAGAAGTCAAACAACCCTCGTTGGGCTTGGGACTGCTACAGAAGATTCATTCAGATGTATTCTGATGTAGTTATGGAAGTAGGTAAGAAATATTTTGAAGAGCTCATCGACAAGATGAAGGCTGAGAGAGGCGTTACTTATGATGTAGAGCTTACAGCTGACGATCTTAAGGAGCTTGCAGGCCAGTTTAAGGCTGAATACAAAGAGAAAATCGGTCAGGACTTCCCTGACGATCCTAAGGAACAGCTCATGGGCGCAGTTAAGGCTGTATTCCGTTCATGGGACAACCCTCGTGCAAACGTTTACCGTCGTGACAACGATATCCCTTATTCATGGGGTACTGCAGTTAACGTACAGTCAATGGCATTTGGTAACATGGGTGACGATTGCGGTACAGGTGTTGCATTTACAAGAGATCCTGCTACAGGTGAGAAGAAGCTCATGGGTGAGTTCCTCATCAACGCACAGGGCGAAGATGTAGTTGCAGGTGTTCGTACTCCTATGCCAATCGCTAAGATGGCTGAAGAGTTCCCGGAAGCTTTCGAGCAGTTCCAGAATGTTTGTCAGACACTCGAAAACCACTACAGAGATATGCAGGACATGGAGTTCACTGTTGAAAACAAGAAGCTCTATATGCTCCAGACAAGAAACGGTAAGAGAACAGCTCAGGCTGCTCTTAAAATTGCTTGTGACCTCGTTGACGAGGGCATGAGAACAGAAGAAGAAGCTGTTGCAATGATCGATCCTCGTAACCTTGACACACTTCTTCACCCACAGTTCGATGCTGCTGCTCTTAAGGCTGCTACACCAATCGGTAAGGGTCTCGGCGCTTCTCCTGGTGCTGCTTGCGGTAAGATCGTATTCACAGCCGAAGATGCTGAAAACTGGAACGCTAAGGGCGAAAAGGTTGTTCTCGTTCGTCTTGAAACTTCACCTGAGGACATCACAGGTATGAAGGCTTCACAGGGTATCCTCACAGTTCGTGGCGGTATGACATCACACGCTGCCGTTGTTGCTCGTGGTATGGGTACATGCTGCGTATCAGGCTGCGGTGACATCGCAATGGACGAGGCTAACAAGAAGTTCACACTCGCAGGCAAGGAATTCCACGAGGGTGACTACATTTCAATCGACGGTTCTACAGGTAACATCTACGACGGCGTTATCCCAACAGTTGACGCTACAATCGCAGGTGAGTTCGGCAGAATCATGGCTTGGGCTGACAAGTACAGAACTCTTAAGGTTAGAACAAACGCTGATACACCTGCTGACGCTAAGAAGGCTCGTGAGCTCGGTGCTGAAGGTATCGGTCTTTGCCGTACAGAGCATATGTTCTTTGAAGAGGACAGAATCGCTGCATTCAGAGAGATGATCTGCTCAGATACAGTTGAAGAAAGAGAAGCTGCTCTTAACAAGATTCTTCCTTATCAGCAGGGCGACTTTGAGGCTCTTTATGAGGCACTCGAAGGCAATCCTGTAACAATCAGATTTCTTGATCCGCCGCTTCACGAGTTCGTTCCTACAGAGGAAGCTGACATCGAAAAGCTCGCAGCTGCTCAGGGTAAGAGCGTTGAAGACATTAAGACAATCATCGCTTCACTCCACGAGTTCAACCCAATGATGGGTCACCGTGGTTGCCGTCTTGCAGTAACATATCCTGAAATTGCAAAGATGCAGACAAAGGCAGTTATCCGTGCTGCTATCAATGTTCAGAAGGCACACGCAGACTGGACAGTTGAGCCTGAAATCATGATTCCGCTCGTATGCGATGTTAAGGAACTCAAGTTCGTTAAGAAGGTTGTTGTTGAAACAGCTGACGCTGAAATCGCTGCTGCAGGCATCGACCTCAAGTACGAAGTTGGTACAATGATCGAAATCCCAAGAGCTGCTCTTACAGCTGATGAGATTGCTACGGAAGCTGACTTCTTCTGCTTCGGTACTAACGACCTTACACAGATGACATACGGCTTCTCAAGAGATGACGCAGGTAAGTTCCTCAACGCTTACTATGATGCTAAGATCTTCGAGAACGATCCGTTCGCTAAGCTTGACCAGACAGGCGTTGGCAAGCTCATGGAAACAGCTATCAAACTCGGTAAGCCTGTAAACAACAAGCTCCATGTTGGTATCTGCGGTGAGCACGGCGGCGATCCTTCTTCTGTTGAGTTCTGCCACAAGATCGGTCTTGACTATGTATCATGTTCACCGTTCCGTGTTCCGATTGCTCGTCTTGCTGCTGCTCAGGCTGCTATCGCAAACAAGTAATCCACACAGGATGTATTGACAGGTAACTTAATACAAGTTTATTCCTGATATAAATTTGACCTTGCAGATTTTACTCTGCAAGGTCTTTTTTATGTCTTATAAAAATCTTTAAAGGGTTCCCACAATTTATATAACGGCATATTTTGAAAATTTTTATTGTTTTTGCAAAATCTACTGATTTTACATTTGTTCTTGGGTATAATAATACCAAATCACGATTTAGTAAATCAAGATTAGATAGCATGAGAGGTGTTTTTATGTTTATAGGCAGATTTACTATGCACTGTTCTCTGAAAACGGTTTTGATGAAAAGATAACAGCCGATACAAAATCAAGTGGCACACTTCTCTTTTCCCTTGAACAAATTGTCAATTACAGTTGACATATATTTTGAATTAACCTAAAAACCGCTCTCAAATATGAGAGCGGTTTTTTATTCCTGCATAACGGATTTTACGGACTGATTTTTTATTCGGTGTGAAAAGAACATCATTGCGCCCTCATAGATTACTACAAAAAGCACAAGTGTAATCCAAAAGCTATTCCAATCGAAGCTATACTTGGGTTTAACTCCGAGCAAATCGGAAAACACCACATTGACCATCGTATTCATCAGCAAATACTGATATAACGAGCCTATAACAAAGCCGACAGCCGCAATCGGTCTGTAGCAATTAATCACTGAATCTGCACACTCTTTTTGCGAGTAGCCGATAACTTTCATCATGGCAATTGTCTTTTGATTAGCCTTTACCACGCTTGACAGCGACAAATACAAGGTCACAAATGCAAGCGTAAGACCTATCAACAGCACAATAAATCCCATTTCATCGCTCGCATATTCGCCCATCGATGCCGACATCTGCAACATTGCCGAAAAACAAAACGCTGAAAATCCTGCAAAAAACGCCAGTATTTTTCTGTTTCTCAGGGTATTTCTCTTCATATCTTTTAAGAAGCTAAAATCATCGACTTTAACCTTTTTAACTTTTTTCGGCTGTTTTTCAATTCCTTTCAGCATATTGACCGCAGGCATTTTCAACTTTACAAAAGCATAAAAAATTGAAATCAACGCAAAAAATACAGTCGGCAAAATCACGAGAATAACCAAAACTTCAAAGTGAAATTTCGGACTAAATTCGGGAAAAAGGCTAAGATTATTTTGAAGTTCGTACAGTCGAGGCATATACACACTTGCAACGGCATAACCGAGAGAAGTTCCCACAAACACGCTCAAGGCAAACACCCACAAGCGGCAGGCAATGCTGATCTCGGAATATCCCAAAGCTTTTAATATACCAAGCTCTTTGCCGTGACTGTCTATGTAATTTTTAATGTAGAAAATCAAGAGAATGACCGAAGTAAATGCAAGACTGCCGCCCGATGCACCTACAATCACTTTTGATGTTGCAATCTGCGTATCATACATCATTTGTGCTTCGGGGGTTGTTATAAGCGCTTCAACCGACGCAATGTCAATGCCGTAATTCACAAATAAAGCACACACAAACACGGCACATAATGACACAACAGAGATAGCCGCCATTTTTACTATATCTTTTATTCCGACAATCACAAAATCACCAACCTATTTCAAATGCAGATTTACGCACATCATTTTTATACACTTCGGCAATTTTTCCGTCACTCACCTTAATCACCGTATTCGCCATTTCGGCAATATTAATGTTATGCGTTACCATAATCATCGTAAATCCCTGTTCCGACTGCAATTTTGTAATCACATCAAGCACCTGTCTGCCTGTTTTTTCATCAAGCGCACCTGTCGGCTCATCAAGGAACAACACGGTAGGCTTTTTGGCAAGCGCTCTGGCAATTGCCACTCGCTGTTGCTCTCCGCCCGAAAGTTCTCCGGGATATTTTTTAACTTTGTCATCAAGTCCGACGGCACTTATAATTTTTATGTAATCGCTGTTTGACGCCAAATCTGCACCCATACGGACATTTTTATCGACATTCATATTCGGCAAAAGATAGTACTGCTGAAAAATAAAGCCTACATTATCTCTGCGAAATTTTGTGCGTTCGCTTTCACTCATACTGCAAATATCTTTTCCGTCCAAACAAACTTCTCCGCTGTCGGCTTTTTCAAGTCCCGAAAGAACATTCAGTAATGTTGACTTTCCCGAACCCGAAGCGCCGAGAATTACGGCAAAATCCCCTTGCGCAATTTTTAAATTTATGTTATCCAACACCTTAAATCTGCTTTCGCCTTTGCCGTAATATTTTGTCAAATTTTTAACTTCAATCATCAGATATCACCTCTCATAAGGGTAACAATCAGAGATTTGCACACCTCAGTCATCATTTTGCTTATTTCATCATCTGTAAACCGACACATCTTAGTGGCACAAAGCGTGGCAATTCCGTGCGTATAAATCCACAGATGTTTGTAGAGCCATTCCGCTTTTTCAGTTGAAAATCCGTAGCCGTCAACTATTGAGTTCAGTATTTGCTCATAACTTTCATCTATTTCAGGAAGAATACTCGACAAATTCGGAACACTTTCCTTTTCACTCATAAACAAAAGTCTGAAAAGTTTCGGCTCTTGCACAGCAAAAAGTATGTACTGTTTGCCGACCCCTTTAAAAGCAACATCTTCGCAAAGACCTTTTTTGACATATTTTTTATATTCTGCTTTTGCGGCAACAACTATTTCGTTTTTGAGATGTTCCATATTATCAAAATACGAAAACACAGGACAAACCGAACTTCCGAGCGTTTTGGCTATTGACCTTGCAGTCACTTGATCCAACCCCTCATTTTTAGCAATCGTCAATCCTGCATTTATAATTTCAGCTTTGCCGAACTTTGGCTTTGGCGGCATATTATCACTCCGTTTAATAACATTAGTTATATATCATTTGTTATACATTGTACATCCACACACAAATAAAGTCAACAAAAAGTTTATACTGAAAAATAAAATACACAAACAGAAAAATGACAAGCTGAGATTTTTCAACTTGTCATTTTTATTTTTGGTCATGGTTATTTAATTATTTGAATGGTTTTGCAAGACTGCAAAATTTATTAATATAGCTTGATTAAAATTTCAATCAGGATTTTATGCATTTACATAAGAAATTATCACATTAAGATGTAACGGAAAATCTGCATTCACACGCTTTTCTATGAGCTTCTTCTCTGCGTCTGTTTTTGTATCCGAAATTTTAATGTCCACACGGTTTCTTGTGGGAGCTTCAGCAATTGTAAAATTTTCCACACCGTAACCTCTGACAATTCTTTTGAAATCGTCGGGAGTGCATTTTCCGCCGACCTTCTGCTCAGATATTTTAAGCATTTCCCTTCGTTTTTCAAGCGGATAATCGGCATTGATTTTACCGACAAATCTTTCCCGTTCGGTAATTCCGCAGTTTTCCGCTGTGTCAATAAACAACTCCCGTTCCATAGTTTCAAGCATATCGAATTCCGTGTTCAAACCCTCTGCATATGCCAAAAGCTCCGCTCTGATATTTGATTTTGCCGTAACTTTGTAAAGCCCCGTACTTTCCAATTTGGTTTTCATCGAATCAAAGCTGTTCATCACTTCACCCCAATCGTAACTGTACCGACAGTAAAACATTGCGACTTTGCCACCGTCACATCCTGCATATCCGTGTTCCAGTTGTAGTTGGTTATACAACCCGTGTCAATCAGTCTTGCGCCGAGTTCCGACAATCTGAATGTTCCGCCGATAGGGATTGAATTTACATATTCCGCAAAGGCATTTTTGAGCAACTCCTTAACTTCATTGGAAGAATATCCGTCCTCCGCATAGGCAACAACGCTCATATTGCAGGCGGTACGCTGGGCATTCGACACAATAACATCAACATTAAGCTCTCTCTGCTTTTCCAAAAGCGACTGAACCTTTGCAACAACATTCGTACCCAATGATGCATCCGCACCCGTAACATAGACATTAACCGTACCTACGCCCCTCGCTTTGCCAACGGCACTTGCCTTTGCAACACCGTTAACCGTGAGTGCAAGCTGTTCGTAATATGCCGCATTCGTGCCGTTGGAGGTGTTTATATATGTATCTCTTATGCGTTTGCGAAGTTCATCGTCCGTTTCGGCATCGCAGCCGCCCGTAAATTTCTCACGGTTTGTAACCGTTTCAATCTCTGTCGGCACACTCACGGGAACAACCGCACAACCAAGCCCGATATTACCGTTACTTCCCGCCTGTTCAGCCTCGGCATAAACACTCACAAGCGTGTTGCCTGCACTGATTTCTTCATCTTCGGTTGTCACAAAGCGAACAGGAACTGTATCAGCGGTAGCCACAACGCACCCCTTTGGAATTATAATATCGTGACTGCACGGCTGAGAAATATTGAAGGTAATTTCGCCCGTTGACTTCATCGCCTTTTTGCGTTCAATACCTCTCTGCGATGCGAGTTTATCAAGGCATTCACCGCTTGCGCTCACTGCAAACATCTGTCTTTTCCACCATTCAAGGTTCGTCTGAAGCTTAAAAATCTCGCCGGCAAGCACCTTGAGCCTGATTGCAATGTCGCTCACCTCGTTAAAGCTGTCACCCGTTTCATGCTCATAGGCATTCTTCATTCTGCCGTAAATTTCATCATAAGTTTCCATTTATCTGCACCTCCCTTGTAATATCGTCAACCGTAAGGTCAATCGTAATCGTTTTGCCAACCGACTTAACGCTTGCATAGGTATTTTTCATTTTTGCAAGCGATTCATTGGCAAGCAGTTCAGTCTGCTTTGCCGAGAGTGTTTTGTCCTGCAAAAGCACCTTTGAACCTAAATTTCTGTCATAGACAAATCCGCCGAGTTTTGCCGAAATGCAAAGCACAGCCTGTTGGAATTTTGCGTCACTCCCCTCAAGCAATACCGTATTGCCCGAAGAGCCGATAACGATATCACCGTTTTTAATCATCATATCCCTCATACTACACCGCCTTGCCGTTGATAAGAACCCTGCCGTCATTTTTCAGCACAATACTCGCTCCGCCCTTTGACGAGAGCATAACCTCGCCCTCATCAAGTTCAACATTTTTTGCAAGCACGCCAAGGCTCACTTCACCGTTAGCAAGCGGCAAAACAACCGCCGATTCTCCCACGGGAACAACGCTTGCAAAGCCATACGGCACGCAACATTTTATCCCCCTGTGTTCTTCCGAGGAATCCACCGAAACCGTGTTTCCCGAACTTTTCACACCGCCCTTTTCGGCTTTCGGGGCGGTAATCGAATTTTTAGTTATGTAATTCATCAGCCACATCGCCGTTCTCCTTTCCAAGCACAACCGTTGTGCTTTCACCGTTTTTCCCAAGTGAATATTTAATGCTTTTCACAACCAAGCCCTCTCTTTTTCTGATGAGAGAGTCATCAATCACAGCCCTTCTGCCGACAACTCCGCACAGACATTCTGCACATTCAAGCATTATTTCAAAGCTCTGTCTGTTGCCGTTTTCAATCATTCTGTCGGCTGTTTTTACCGCATTGTTGTCGAGAAAAGCGTTTACATATCTCACCCTTTTAATCCTGTCGGCAACGCATTTGTTGCTTATAACGCTCTTGTAACCGCCGTATTCCTCGGTGCGTAGTTTGATTTGCGAAATCACCTTGCACGGCTTTATGTACTCACGGAGAGATGTGTAGCCTACTCCGTTTCTGCCGAACACAATCGGCTTTTCACCGCCGTAAGTTCCGCACATCAAGGCAAATCCCGCCCCCGTAATTCTCGGACTTTTGCCGTATCTGCCGTTGCAGAATTTTTCAAGCACCTGCCACTCGGTCATGCCCTTTTCAATTTTGATTGTGCCCATAAACGGATGTTCGTCACCGTCATATCCGACAATTCCGAACGGCTTTAAATGCCTTTCAAAAATGAACTTCGCCGCAGGGTTCACATATGTAACAGGCTCTGCCTCATTGTCGAGAAGCCTTCCGGCAAGACTTCTTGCACTCAGCCTTACAATCGCACCGTCGGTTCTCACAATGCTGACAATCTCGTCAGCCTGTCCCACAAACACAAGCGACTTGCCGTCATAAGCCTCAAGCATATCGGCATTTCCGAACTTCTCGTCATACGGCACAGTCATCACAAGCTCATCGGCAGGCACATCGACATCTGCCGAAATTTCTGCCGTGAGAACATTTTTAATTTCACACCTTTTGCCGTTTTTATCAGTAAAAAAGTAAGTCAGCACAGCTTAACCCTCCTTGTTCCGAGGTTTTCATCGGGGAACTTAACATCGGGATTCATTCGCACAAGCTCGTCAATTTTCACCCCTGTTTTGTATGCAATGTCCCACAGGGTTTGTCCGTTTTCACAGTCAAAATATGTAATTACCGTTTTCTGCTTTTTTTCCATAACCTCACGGAACACAAAGCTGTATTCAAGCACATTCGGCTTTGGCTCGCCCTTTATTTCAAGCTTTTCAAACACAGCATAAATGCTCGGCAGGTTTGGCACGGAAAGCACTTCTTTTCCGCTGTTTCTGAACACCTCAAACAGCCTTTCAAACTGTTCTGCACAATCCTCGCCGTACAGCTGTCCCGAACCGCTGATTTTCATATTCTTCCGCCCCATATCCTGAACGGAAGATTCGCCGAACGGACTTTTCATTTCTGCAACGCTCCTGTCACATTCAAAGCTGATATTCTGCGGATTGTGATGCCACACATATTCACCGAATTTCATCGGCACCGGTTTCATCGGCTTTTCGCCTCCTCTTCTTCGTCAAGTCTGCGACTGTAACGACGGCTTTCCCTTTCAAGGAATTCACCGAACATTTCGGTATCTTTACCGCCGTTCTCAGACTCCGCAAGCCTGTAAAGTTCGTCTGAATTTTTATCATTCATATAATTTTCCTCTCGTCGGCACTGATTTTCACGGTTGCAAGAATACTTCCGCTGCCCTGAGTAACGCTTGAAAATTCAAGCACTTTGCAATCCGTGTAAATGATTTTCTTCTTTGCAAGGTCAAGTTCAAGACTCTTAAAGCTGTCACGCCCCAAAAACGGAGTTTCATCCGTAATCTTCATCACAAAGGTAAGTTCCCATTCATTTGAAACAATCCTTTCAACGGGCTTGTCATTGAAAAATTCCTTGATTTCCGTGAAGGAGTTCTTTCTTGTACAGGTTGCCTTTTCAACGCCGCCGAGAATTTTTCCCTCACATTTCAACACGGCATTTCCGCAATTTTCAAATTCAAAGCCGTCCATCTAAACCTCCTCGCAAAGACAGAATTCCATATTAAAACTCACCGTTCTGTAAATTGCGTTCATATCGGGATCAAATTCAATTGACGCCGCCTCGCTGTGGGTAATCGTCTTTTCCGCATCGGCAGTTTTAAGTCCGAGAAGAATTTCGCTTACCACTTCCGAAAGACCGCTTCCGTTCTCGGTTGCAGGAGCATACACCCTGATTTCAACTCCTGCGTTGTAGCTTTCACCCTTGATAGACGGCGAAAGGTATCCGCCGATATAGCTTTTCTCCGTTGACATATCTCTCACCGACACAACGGCAATCATTCCGTTCACGGGTGACGGTGCTTCATCAGAGCCGTATTCTCTTATAAATCTGACATTTTTCAAAGCCTCATTTAGCTTTAATCCTGCAATAATACGGTCAACCTGTTTCTCAATTCGATTCAAAATCATCCCTCGTTTCTTCTCTGTATGCACACAGAACAGCCCTTACATAAATCGGATTGTCCTTCACATAATATTTTTCGCACCTTTTAACAGTATATTTACCGTTTTCACTTTCTATTACGCTTTTTTCCGAATCAAGCAGAACATCGGGCGGTGCAATAAATAAAAACAGCTTCGTTTTTCTCATTCCGAGTCTATGCCGTACATTGTCGGAATTTTGATTATAGTTGTATCTCAAAGGTGAGATAAAAGCCTTTGTCCTAACCGATTTACCGTCGTTTTTAACGGTAACATCACAACCGTATCTGTTTAATATTTTCCCGATAGACGGTGAAATATTCATCATATCACCCCAAGCAAAAATTTTTCTCTGCCGATAAGATCCTGCGACTTGTCGGCATATTCCCTCCACAGCTTTTCGGCACGGCTTTCGCCGTCCGCAGATGATGAAATTTTCAAATCACCTGCGGAAAAAGAAGAAATGCTGTCATCATTGCAAAGGGAATACAACTTAAAAGCGTAAACGGCACACAGGTTTTCAAGTCTTAATTCATCATCTTCCGAAAGATTTCCCTTCGTAACAATCGAATTAACATACACCACGGCATCGTCAATAATGCTCTTCCACTTGTATGCTTCAGCACCGTCAATACCGCTGTATAAGGCAAAACGCTTTGTAATGTTTGCAATGTTCAAGGCAATCCCTCCTTAACAGCTCATCACCTTTGACGCCTCTGTAAAGATTTTTGAAAAACCGGCGGTACAGGTAACTGCGGCTCTCTCAAGCTGACGGTCAATAAGCTTGTCGTAATCTGTAACAACACCGCCTGCCTGAACCATTTCAAGCGCACAGTTTTTGTCAAGACCGATAATCTTACCGCCCGCAAGCTCGGGAGTGTGAAGAAGGCTTGCACCGAGAGGTGTAATCATTCTGCCCGTAGCCTGAAAATCAAGACCTGCGTTTGAATCCTGAAGCTGAGAGAGTGAAAGAATCTTCTGCATTTCGGGGGTTGACGCAAGAATTGTGTTGAGTTCATAAGGAGCAAGCTCTGTCCAGAGCTTTAAAAGGTCCTCATATGTAACCTTGCCGCCTGTTGCAACATTAAGTGTGCCGGCGGGATTTTCATTGCCGTCACCGTTCACAAGCACATCAATCGCATCTTTAAGCTGTGCTCTTGCAATATATGCGCCAATCTGATTGAGTGTTACGGTAAAGAGGTCAAGACGCTGAAAGCGAAGTGCCTCATATGATGCAACAAGCATTCTGCCACGCTTGTGAAGCTTAACAAGGTTTTCTCTTGTCTTAACCTCAGTCTGCGGAATCTTTGCACCCTCGCCGACGAGTTTAAGACTCTTGCCATCCTCACTCGGAACAGACGCAATACTGCGGTAATCCATACCCTCAATGTCTGTCACGGTTGCCACAAGATTCGGGAGAATATCCGCTCTCTCCATGCCCTGCATAACGGCTCTGCTCACATATTCGGGGAAAAGTGCCGCAGAGTTTGAACTCTGAAAAAACTTTTCAACACAGTCGCTGTTTCTGCCCTTAACCTTAATGTCAAAGCGTTTGAGCTGACGGGAAAATGCGTCAAGTCCCTCAAGTGCAGTACCTCTGTAATTTTCTGACGGATCAAGCTTTTCAAGTGCGCCCGAAATTCCGCCCTTTGTCTGATACATACCCTTTTCAATTGTAATATTTTCAAAATTTGCCATAATATCTTCCTCCCATTATCAAAGAATAAATCCGACTGATGTGTCTGTTGAGTCAAGCACAAGGTACTCTCTGCCGGTTGTTGTAACCGACACGCCGCCGTCTGCCGTTGCAGAAAGCTTTTTGTAGCCTACGGCGATTTTCTTGTCGCTCTTTACGGTCACATAGCCCGAAAGCTGAACAACCGCATAACCGCCTCTCACGCTTACGCACACACCGCAAAAGTTCTCGTTTGCGCCACATTTTGCAACAGTACCGTTGTCCTTCATCTTAACAGGCACGCCTGCCTCTGTAAGTGTTCCGTCTGCAATAAATGTTGCGGCATTTTCGCCGAATCCGTTAAAATTTACATTCATAATAATACCTCCGTTAAATACTGAACTGACCGTTTTCCACGGTGTTATTTCTCTTGTCCTGCTTGCAGTAAAGCTGCGGAACAGGCTCAAAAGCTGCTTTCTTTTTCTTTTCAAATGCTGACTTAAATTCTCTGAGCTGTTCAATTGTCATGCTCTTTGCAACGCTCTCCATTGTTTCGCCCGAAATGTCAGGCTGAACAAAAGCGGCAAGTCCCACAACATCACGGGTAAGGCTTTCACGGTACAGCACACCGTCCTTAGCCGACTTTTTAAGCCCGTCAATATATTCGCACAGCTTTCTGCTGTCGCTCTCATCAAGTGCAAAAGCCTTTTTGTTTTCAATGGCTTTAAGAATTTTCTCCATATCATTTTCCTTTCCAAAAATTTTGTGACTTTTCGTAATGCCTGCCCTCTTTTGTGACGGCACGGCAACAAAGCTCCATTCGTATGCGTCATACGGGTTTACAAGTTCACCGCAACAAAGCTTTGAGCCGTAAACCTCGCCCTTTTTGTGAGTACACATTGAGATGTCCTCACCGCACACATTGCACACAACCCTGCCAACGGCACAGCCAACGCTTACTTCCTTGATAATTCCGCTGTCAATCGCAAGGATAATATCCCTGTTGCTCTCACAAACGGGAAGATATGCCCTTGCCTTGAGCCTGTAGTAATCGTCACCCAAAGCCGTTTTCTGACCGTCAATTTTCTCAACCTTACAGCTGAAAATTCTTGCCGTCTGATTTTTGGCACTCGGATTGTGGTCAATAATTCCCGTCTTGCCGACAAATAGCTTTTCAAGTTCATAAAGCGAATCTGTTGTAAAGCGTTCGCCGTCACGGTCAACATCGTTGTCACACAACACAACCGAAAACGCATACACCTCATTTTTTGCAAGATTTCGCCTTGTAAAGCGATTAATCAGTTCGAGCTCATCATCGCCGACAGTCTGATTTTCACCGTCAACAACGCCCGAAACACCGCTTTTAATAAGTTTGTTATCCTTCATTCTGCACATCCGCTCCAATCTGTCTTTCAATGTTCATCGCATTTGCATTGTTAAGTCTTGCCTGAGAAAGCTCAACCGCATCCTGAAGATTAATCTTGTCCCACTCAATCTTAAAGCTGTCGTTATAACCGCACATTTTGAGATGAGCCGACACAATTTTTGTAATCACGGGTTCAAGCACGGTGCGGTAGTAGGCAAGCTCGCTTGTGAGAATATCCGCCTGCTGTTCGCTCATTCTCTCCGTACTCGACCACGAAATGCCGAGCAAAAACGGCGGAATACCAAGCTTTGCAATAATTTGCTCAAGAATATGCCTTACGGGAATGTCGCAGTCGGGCATATCGCTTTCAGCACCGATAACCTTAACGCTGACATCGCCGACCGACACAAAATCACACACGCTGTCGCTTCTCATCGCCTTTTTCCACTCATCGGCAACCGCCTGTGCATTTTCTCTGCTCACAGCCGAACCGTTTGAATCTGGATTGAGAGTAACCGCAAAACGGATATCGCCAACCCTCTCCCAGTTTGTTTTTACCGACTCAAAAATCCTCAAAAGTATTGAGCTGACAAACGGCAGACCGCTGAGTATGGAAGTACCGCACACCGTACCCGGCTTTGGATTAAGCAGGGTTGCAAAAATCCTTTCCGGATGCTTAGGTTCTTCGGCTGTACCGTTGCCGAGTGTGTAAACCGCAAGCTTCAGCGGAGAAGAATCCGCTCTGATTTCAACATCATCAAGGCTTGCATTGTACAATGCGCAAATTCCTTCACCGTCACTATCGGGAACAATCTCACCGACCGCCTGTCCGTAGGTGAGAAGCGAATCAAGATAGCAAAGCACAAAACTTTCAAGTCCCATCATTTCACCGTTTGTGCGGACATTTTTAACAAAGCTGTCGGCAATCTTCTGACTTTCAGCCGATGAAGTCACAATTTTGAATCCGCCGATAAGTCTGATAATCTTGCAGAGTGCCGCATCAATAATCGGCACAGACTCACGCAAAGTTGTGTACAACTGCCTTTCCGTTCTCGTCTGAACGGCAAATCGTGAGAAAATCGGCGAATTATTTCTCGTTTCTCTCAAAACGGTCTGCACCGTCTTTATGCTCTCGGTCTTTTTATTTTTTCTGCCAAGCCTCAAGCTGTTTCCTCCTGTCTTTTGGTTGCAACGGCAAAGAATCCGTCACAACCGTAAATTTTCGTAGCGACAAAATATCTTATGTCGTCCATTGCATGATCGTTTTCCTTAACAGGTGCGTCACTGCGCCCCGAACCGTCCCAACGGTAAAGCGAAAATTCCCTTCTTGCGGCTCTGCAATTTTTGCAGATTCTGATTTTTCTGTCCTTCAAAGCCTGCGAAGTCTGTCTTATGCCGTTGATAACATTGTTTTCAGCCGACACAACCGTGTATTTTCCGTGTCTCCTTATAACCTCAATAAAGCTTGCGGCAGACGGATCGACAATCACACATTCGATTTTCCGCCCGTCAATCAGCTTTTCAAGTCCGTCATAATGCTCCTCGTCGGTCTTTTGAAAGCCCTGCGTGCGAGAATTGAAGTAGTATTCGTCAACCCTGTACCACACACCGTTTTTTCTGCCCCACAAACCGAATGATGCGGGATTTACAGTACCGTAATCGCACGATACCGCCCAGCTTTCAATGTCTGACGGAATATCGCAGTACATCCTTTCATTGTCCATAAACGGATAAACCGCACCGAAAACGGCTACCCATCTGCCCTTTACGAACCTCTCGTAAAACACACCCGAATACAGACTTTCATACCGCTTGATAACCTCGGGCTTCAAAGACGGATTGTCCTGCATTGTAAAGTGCAGATACAACGCATTTTTGTCACCGCACTTTTTAATCCACTCACGGTAGAACCAATGCTCAGGAAATTCGGGATTGCAGTTAAACCAAAATCTCGAACCCGACACGGAACATCTCGCCAATGCCTGTTCAACGAACGACCTCGGCATCAACGCAACCTCGTCAAAAAGCACACCCGAAAGCGTCATGCCCTGAATGAGTGATGCAGATGACTCGTCCTTGCCTCCGAAAAGATAAAACCTGTTCATCACTCCGTTAACGCTCACGGTCAAAATATTCTGCGACAGCTTTTCTTCACACTTAAAACCGAGTGATTTCAAAATCGGAATCACGGGCGTAATCATATTTCGCCTTAAAGAACGGATTGTCTTTCCGCAAAGTGCAAAGTCCGAATTTGCAAAATCGTAAAAGCTCCACAAAATGAACGACAGCGACATACAAAAAGTCTTTCCGCTGCGCACAGCACCGTCACAGATGATTGCGTCCCTGTCACGAAAAGCCGACTCCCTGTTCCACCACGAAAGCACGGTAAGCTGTTTTTTAGAAAAAGCTTTAATTTCCATTTTCCCTGTCATTCACCGCCCTTGCGCTGTTTGAAATGGCGTCAAAAAGCTGTTTTGCGCCTGTTTCATGCTCTCCGCCTGCACCGAGTTTTTCAAGTGCCTTTAGCCTGTCAAAAAACTTGATTTCCATTGAACCGTCCTTTGGTCTTTTAATCTCCGACACAAGGAACAAATCCATGCCTTCAAGATCCTCCTTGCTCGGATCACTTTTGTAAAGCAAAGAAATTGCGTCGCAAATGCTCCCGAAAGCCAACCGCTGATACCCTGCCGCCGCCATGTTGGCAAGGGATTTTTCTCTTAGCCGTGACAGCCGTTCAAGCTCGGCTGAAATTTCGGGACGGCAGATAAGCTCTTCCCCCTTCTGCTCACAATCCCCCGTGTAGCCTGCCTTTTCTGCGGCAAGCTCGGAATTTCCCGAACCGAGAAATAAACTGCAAAACTTCTTTTCCCTACCTGTCAATTTTCTGATATCTCGTCACCTCCGTTTTTCGAGAGGCTTTATCAACGCCCCTCACTTATACCTGCAAAATTCAAAAAAATTGCATACTTTAATGCATTTTCCCAAAAATATTTTTAAAAATAATTATTCACAACCAAAAATCAATCGCAAAGATATCCCCCTGCCCCCCTCAAAAAAACCGTCTTTTCCAAATCAGATAATAAAAAAACCGTGTGTACTTTTTCTGTACACACGGTTTTGTGTTTTAGTCGGTATATTTACTTGAGCATTTTAAGGATTTCGTCCTTTTCACGATAGCCGACAGCCTTATTGACAAGCTGACCGTTTTTGAACACCATAAGAGTCGGGATACTCGACACATTATACTGCATTGTAAGGTCGGGTTCTTCGTCAACATTAACCTTGCCGACAAGAATTTTGCCGTCATATTCGTCAGCGATTTCTTTCACAATCGGGGCAATCATCTTGCACGGACCGCACCATGTTGCCCAAAAGTCTACAAGCACGGGGATATCCGACTGCAAAACCTCCTGCTCAAAAGTTTCTTTGTAAAGCTCTATTTCCATAACAATCCTCCTGTTCGGTTATTTTAATCTTTAGATTTGTAGTAAAGCATACAATGACAAAAGCCCTCAAAATCGGGATCGGCAATTTGCTCCTTGAATTCCTTGCACATACACTTATATTCCTCTGTACGCTGAATTCTGCACGGGCAGTAGCCGCCTGTCCTCTTCAAGCCCTCTTTAACTGTCTTTACTGTTTCTTTGTCGGGATTAAGTGTTATTTTCATCTGCTCACCCCACAATTTTTACGGCGTTTGCCGTTAATCTCTTCCCTTGACTATACTATATATCGCAACCATAAAATTGTCAAGTGGCGGTGTGTCACCGCACCCCGTTCGTGTAGACAGTTTCAGCAATACAAAACATATTATGCCCGAGCGTAACATTGTCACCGTCTGCACCATTCAATGTAGCGGCGAACAGTGTTCGCCATTTGTTTTATGTGCAAACATAAAACAAGTCGTAGGGGTAACCTTGCGACTATATTTCTAACGGGAAAACACGGTTTGCCGCTACATATTACACACAACACCCATCACAGCAAAACATTTTTATAAAACAAACCCATTCATCAAGCTGGCGGATAATATCCACCCCTACGGGTTTGTAGCATTTATATAATTTGTACCGTTACCTGCGTGTGTTCATGGGATCACCTACTGAATTGTGAAAACAATAACTAAAATTATCTTTATTATTTGCCGTATAAAGAAAAAAGTCTGTTAAATTTTTCAAAAAATGCATTAAAATATACATTTTTTCGCCTTTTGTGCTTATAAGCGGAGGCGATTTTATGACAAACTTTTTTATGGTTCCAAACGAGGTGTTTGACCTCAACCTAAAACCGCAACAGTTCGCTGTTTTATGCTATATACTCAAATGCTGTGACGAATCGAACACCTGTTATCCGTCCATACACACCATTGCAGAGGCCTGTGCAATCTCCGACAACACCGTTAGGGAAAGCATAAAATTCCTTTGCAAAAGAAAAATCATTACCAAATCGGGCGGTTTTACGGTCGGCAAATACGGCAAGATTCAGTCATCGTCCTATCTGTTCTCGCTCAATCCGAATTTTTATGATGCCGGTTTCGGCAGGGACAACCTTGTCGAATATTACAAAAACGAAAGCTCTGCCACCTCATAATCTGCAACAACACACTCTGCGAATATCACTTCATACCCCATGTAAAATACTGCACCCCCCTACTTCAAATATTACACCCATGGGGTTCAGAATTTACACCTCCCCCCTTCAAAATTTGAACCCGTCCCCTTCAGAATTTGAAGCCTAATAATACCCATAGAAAAAGACTAAGAGAAAAATACCCAAGGAACAATACCAAATGAATAACTGTAATGAGTGGAATTGAGAGCGGATACTGACGAATTGCATCCTTGTAATCGCAGAAATCTGTGTTATACTTAAATTGAAAATAATTTGATGAGGTGATAGCATGGTAATAAGAGAGGTTCAGGACAGAGATTTCGTTCAGCTTGCGGAAATGAGATGGACACATGCTGTTGAGGACGACGAAACTTACGGTGAACACAACACCGACGGTGTAACAAAATCGGTATTTATCGAGGAGTTCGTTGCCTTTTTATACACAAACAAGGGATATAAAATCTTCGTTGCGGAAGATGAGAATGCGAAAATTCTTTCGGCAATGTTTGTATATCTTATTCCGACAATTCCCACCCCGAATGCAAAGCGTGAATTTATTGCGTATCTCACAAAGGTGTTCACGCTTGAAGAATATCGTGGCAAGGGCATCGGCACTCGACTGCTCGATTATGTAAAGAACTACCTTTCGTCAATCAACTGCGAACTTGTCTTTGCATGGCCAAGCGAAAATTCAGCAGAATGGTATAAATCTCATGGTTTTTCCGACACCAACGAAATTTTTGAGTGCCGATTATAACAATAAAAAATATAAGAGAACAATCGGGTAACAGATTTACTTAATGTAAACTTCTGCTACCCGATTGTTATTCTATACCGAGAATATCATGGAAATATTTAAGCGTGGAATATTTGTATTTTCGTTCAAAAGATTTTTTGTCAAGCATTTTTAAGCTGACATTACACTTCGGATACACTTTTATTATAAGCATATTTTTTTAAAATATTACGAACAAATAAAATAACAAAAAACGGCACCCCGATTTTACTCGGAGTGCCGTAATTAATTTTGATTACAGAATCAGAATCGTGTTGAGTGTGGAATATTCCGCATTATTTAGCGTAAGCAGAATCTCCGCCGATCTGACCGTCGATACCTGTAAATCCGCTTGCGCAGCATACATAAACTCTCATGTTAGCCTTAGCAAGTTCCGGAACTGTAAGTGTACCGTCAGTAACATACTTAACATCACCTGTAACAGCGTCAATATACTTGCCGTTAGGAATGTTCTTGAATGTTGCACCTGAAGAAATTGAAACGAGTGCAAGGCTGTCTGTGTTGTCGTCAGTATAACGGCGAACATAAGACATATCGCCACCTGTTACATATGTGTTTGATGCTGTGTACTGTCCCTTCTGGAGAGCGGGGATAGCACGACGAATAGCATTAACCTTTGAAAGGTGCTTACTGAGCGGGCTTGCAAGAGTGTCAGCAACAGTGCCTGATGCTGTGTACTCACTGAAGTCAGTAGCGTTTACAGTACCCTCAAGATAATCACCGAAGTATGCACGACCTGAGTTTTCAAGAGAGATAAGTGTACCCTTATCAATAAGCTCACCCTTCTTGAACTCAACTTCCGAACCATAGTATACGCAAGGAATACCACGGAATGTGAACATAAGATCCATATTCTCTGCCCATGTCTGTGTACCGCCTGTGAAACGAGTTGTTTCATCCGGCTGTTCAGGAGCATAGTCGTGTGAATCAACATACATTACGCTGTATGTTGCATCATTGTAATACTGGTCGTTGTTAATAGCGAAGTTATAAGCGTTCTTAGCGCTACCAAACATTCTGTGCATCTGGAAGTCAATTGCATCCATGCCTGATGCCTTAGAACGGTCGGAACCGTGATATGTAATACCGTCAAGGTAAGCGTTGTCGCTCTTTGGCTGTGTAGAATCCATATCACCGTTGTAATTATCTTCTTCAAGATAATGCTGAAGAACGAGGTTCATGTTGTCGTTGATGTCTGAAGCTGATGTGCCCCAGTTCCAGCTGTCTGCCCACTTAGAGTTAGACTCTTTCCATGTGTAGTATGGAGTTGACTCCTCGGCATGACCACGATACCAAACTGATGTGTATCTTGTGCAGATTTCGCCGAACATATAGAAGTTAGGCTTGCCTGCTGCCTTAGCAGCGTCCATAAGCTGGTCATTGAACATAATGTTGAGAGATACTCTCGGAATGTGACGAACGGTATCAACACGGAAGCCGTCAACGCCCATATCCATATACTTTGAATATGAATCTACAACATATTCTGCAACTGCAGGGTTCTCTGTGTTAAGGTCAACGCAGTCGCCTGCAATCTGGCTGAACTTTGTTGTCCAGTCATCATAGTTAGGACTCTGGAAATAGCCTGTATGATAGTAGTTGTTCGGGTTGTAAGTATCACTCTGTGAAATCTTATTCATAGAGAAGTCCTGCTCTGCAGGCTGAGGACCGGTTGAGTTACCGTTGTCGCCTGAGTAAGTAACATTCTTCATAAGGTTAAGTCTCTGCTGATACTGAACACCCGGCTTCTGAGCCCAGTATTCCTCAGGTGACTTAAGGCCGTATGTATCAAGAAGATACTGTGTAGGAATCAATGACTCCTGAAGGTTGCCAAGGTCTTTAGTTGTATCCTTTGTGAAAAGATTACAGAAGTATGCTTCACCAAAGTTACCTGTGTGCTGAAGAACTACGTCCTGAATAATCTTCATGCCCTTCTGGTGAGCATCGTGAATAAGATCCTCGTATGTGTAGTCTGAGCTTTCATAACGAGCATCAACTGTTGACAAATCCATAGCATGATAGCCGTGGTAGTCATAGCCTGATCCGTTTGTAACAACAGGTGTTACCCAAATTGCGCTGAAACCGAGAGCCTTGATGTAGTCGAGCTTGTCACCGAGACCTTTAAAGTCACCGCGCCATGCAGGGTCGTCATCACCGTTGCCGGCTGTGCCGTCATCCCAGCAATGAACATCGTTGCCTGTATCGCCGTTATAGAAACGTGTTGTCATAACAAAGTAGATTGTTTCTTCACGCATATCAACGCTGCCAACCGGATCCGGCTCGTCAGGGTTGTATTTTGACCATTTACCGTTTTCACAGTACCAGTCTGCGCTTGCAGCAGATTCAAGTTTTTTCTCCGAAGAATACTGCTTGCCGTCAGCGTCTGTAACAATGGCATTTACCTTTGTAACATCTGCTACATGGTAGTTATACCACTTGTCACCCTTTGTCATTTTCTCACCGGGGTAAGACTTTGACATGGCGCTGTTTGTGGGGAGCGAGTTCCACAAATATACATATGGCTGTGTACCGTCACTCATTCTTACATGAATTGTGATGCCTGTTTCTGTTGTATCCGCAGACACAGCGTCAGAGTCGGAACTCTGAGCTGCATTTACAGAAATTACTCCTGCGGTTACAACCATCATCACAGCAAGAACAAGTGCGCACAGCTTCTTTATTCTTGTCATAGGTATATCTCCAATCTTTTTTTACTTAATGTTTGGATTAATCAAGGTTTACAACGATTTTCAGAATGATTGTTGCATCCTTAACACTGATTGCACCGTCACCGTCAAGGTCGCAAATTTTGAGGTCAAGTGTTTCGAGAGCCGGAACATCCGGAAGTCCTACAATTGACTTCTGAAGATATGTTGAGTCCATAACAGTTACATCTCCGTCATCGTCAACATCGCCACGGAGTCTTTCGGGAGCTGTTGTTGGCTGAACTGTTGTTGGCTGAGGAGTTGTAGGTTTAACAGTTGTTGGCTGTGGAGTTGTAGGCTTAACAGTTGTAGGCTGAACTGTTGTTGGCTGAGGAGCAGTTGTAGGAACAACAACTGTTGTAGGCTCAGTAACATCGTCTGTAGCTGTGTAAGTATAAGTCTTGTTTACTGTGCTGTTGTCAGAACCCTGTACATAAACATTAACCTTGTATTCACCCTTCATTGTAGGAACGAATGTGTAAATGTTGTTGAGTGTGTAGTAAGGTGTGTTCTGAGCACCGTTAGGATCAGTTACAACATACTTGTAGAAAAGAAGGTTAGTACCTGTCTTACCGCCGCCTGCCTTAACTGTTACAGTAGCAGTTGAGTTAACCTTGATAAGGTTAAGGTTTACAGGAGTAACGCTCTTGATGATTGGCTTAACAAGTGCTGAGTCGTCCTTAACTTCAAGAGTCATTGTACGGTTGTTTGTGTTGCCGTCTGCGTCCTTAAAGTCAAATGTAATTGTGTATTCACCTGCAACTGTAGGAGTCCATGTTACTGACTTAGCAGAAGAGAAGTCGGAAAGTGTTGATGTTCCGCCCTGTGCGTTAGTAACAGAGAACTTGTAGCTTACTGCTGCGCCGCTCTTATTGGCAGCAGTTGCAGAAAGCTGTACATCTGTACCTGTGTAGATGTTTGATGCAGGATCAGCAGTAAATTCCTTAACCTGGAGAGGGCTTGTATCGTAAACAGACCATTGATTAGTCTTGTTGTTGTAGATATAGCCGTCCTTTGCAGTAAGGTTTCCTGTCTGTGACTGACCGCTGTTGCTGAAGATACAGCTGGCATATGTCTTTGATGCGGTGTACTGATATACATTGCCGCCGATGTTTGTCATCTTTACACCCGGCCATGAACCGTTGCTGTCAGAATTGCTGTTCCACATATAAGCAACAGGTGTTGCCCAACCTGCCTCGTTGTTGAGGTAAACAGTTGTGCCTTCACCGCTGGGAGTTGTTGCTGTTGTAGCAGTTGTTGCTGTTGTTGCGCTTGTAGGTCTCTGAGCAGTTGCGTCCTGTGAAGGAGCACCTGCATAATCCGACCATGTTTTCTTTGAAAGGTCATAGATTTTGCCGTGACCCTGGTATGCAAGGTCGTCTGTCTGATCTGAGCCGTTGTTGAAGATTACCGATGTGTAATCCTTGTCAAGAGTGTAAGAATATACACCGTCCTCAACCTTTGTCATTGCTTTACCCGGCCAAGTTGCGTTGCTGCCGACACCGTCAGTCCACATATAGCAGTTAACTTTTGACCAGCCGTTGTTTACCCTAACGTAAACAGTATCGCCTGTTGCAGCAGAAGCACTGACTACACCGACGAATACGGTTGAAACCGCCAGCATAAGGCAAAGCACAAGGCACATGATTTTGTGTTGTCTTTTTACCATTTTGATTTCCTCCAGAATTATTTTTTTGTTGCACGTGTGAAGCTACTCAACACTACTCCACAATTACTCTTTAATTCTACATTATTGAACCGCTAATAATTTTCTCTTAAAGAATAATAAAATTTCTTGCGTCACAAATTATTCACATTCAAATTGTGCATAATAGACAATGAAACAATAATTAGCAAAAAAACAGGATAATAAAAGCAAATAGTCAGATGTTCGGTTAGCAACATCTGACTCTATTTGCAGTTTCATGTCAAAAAATCTTCATTTGATTACTTCTTTTTGATTTTGTCCCAATAGGCTTTGAACGCCTGCTCGTTTTTATTTCTGCCGTATTCATAATACTTCTTGTCCTTTAGGGCATCGGGCAGATATTGTTGCTCAACATAATGGTTCGGAAAATCGTGGGGATAAAGATAGAACTGTCCCTTGTTTGGATTGTCATCTCCGTCACAGTGCCTGTTCTGCAATTGTCTTGGTACAGGACCCGAGTTACCTGTTCTTATGTCAGCCAAAGCTCTGTTTATACCCATATATGCCGAGTTGGATTTTGGGGCATTGCACACCATCACCACGGCATCGGCAAGCGGAATTCTCGCCTCGGGAAGTCCGACAGCCTGCGCCATATCAACGCATGACTTTACAATCGGCAAAAGCTGTGGATACGCAAGTCCCACATCCTCGCTCGCACACACCATAAGTCTGCGACACGCACTCGGCAGATCGCCTGCCTCAAGCAGTCTTGCAAGATAGTGAAGTGCGGCATCGGGATCGCTTCCACGCATACTTTTCTGATAAGCCGAAATAATATCGTAATGCTCATCGCCCTCACGGTCATATCTGACCGCACTTTTCTGCACAAGCTGTTCAACGGTTTCAAGTCTTACAACCTTTTTTCCGTCAATTTCATCTGTTGCAATCACGGAAAGCTCAACGGCATTCATAGCCTTGCGAACATCTCCTCCGCAACCCGATGCTATTTTCTTTGCACATTCTTCGGGCATTTCAATATCCGTACCGCTCTCCTCGGCAAGAAAATCACTTGCACGGTAAACCGCCTTTTCAACCTCATCCGGATCAACCGGCTTAAATTCAAAAACAGTCGAACGGCTCAGAATTGCGTTATATACATAAAAATACGGATTTTCGGTTGTTGACGCAATCAGCGTGATACTGCCGTTTTCAATGTATTCGAGCAAGGTCTGCTGTTGCTTTTTGTTAAAATACTGAATTTCGTCAAGATAGAGCAAAATTCCGTTAAGCCCTGAAAAAGTGTTAAGCTGTGCAACAATCTCCTTTATGTCGGCAGTTGACGCCGTTGTGCCGTTAAGCTTTTTGAGGGTACGGTTTGTCTTTTTGGCAATATATGTGGCAAGCGTAGTTTTTCCAACCCCCGAAGGACCGTAGAAAATAAGGTTCGGAATATCTCCGCTTTCAATAATTTTACGCAAAGGTCTGTCGGGTGCAATAAGATGCTTTTGTCCCACAATGTCATCAATTGTCTTTGGACGAATCCTGTCCGCAAGCGGTTTGTTCATAATTTTTCTCCCATGACTTCAAGCTGCGTATTTGATGTCAAGCCTCGTTGTTCTGTACTGTTTCCAAAAATAACTCTCACTCGTCTAAACAGCTCCAATCACTTCCGTGATTTCCCCGGCTTACTCCTCGCCGGTCGTTATTTTAAGGCTCCGAACCTCGGCTCTTCTAATATAGTACATTTGTTCGGGTGATTTGTCAAGCAAAAAGTTACTGCTATTTTGTAGCGGCGAACCGCCGTGCGGGCGGATAATATTCGCCCATACATTTAAACGCAACTTCTATATATACAAAAACAGTCGGGCGACAATGATTTGCATTTTGCAAACTGTCTGCCCGACCGCAATTTTCAATTTTCCATTTTCAACTTTCAATTTTCACCGATTCCCACAACTATTTTCTGAATTTTCGTGGCATCGGCAACAGTGATATCTCCGTCACCGTCACAATCGGCATTGCAAAGCTGTGTGTTGTCAAGCTGTTCAAGCTTTACTATATATTTCTGAACAGTGGTTGCGTCAATGACGGTAATATCTCCGTCAAGGTCAACATCGCCGTTCAAAATCTTATCATTTTTGAGCGCAACAGCTTTGATAACAAATGTACCGCCGAGCGTATCGTCTCTCTCGGTTTTGTACCAGTCGAGCAGTTCACATGTTGTGCCGTCATATTTAATGTAGCTGTCGCCGTAAGATGAATCGTTGAGGAATGTCATTTTCGTAGCGCTTTTAAGCCATTCGCCTACACCAAGCTGACTTGATTCCTCTGAATTTGTCTTGATTCTCACACCGACTGCACCTCTTCCGAGCGGTGCAACAAATCCGTTTGCATCAACAGACTGATAACCGCTGTATGCAACCTTGCCCGATGCAACAGACTTCCATTCGCTCTCATCATTTGAGGGAACACCGTCTTTTACGGGAATGTAGTAAATCTCATAATCCGCACCGTTGCTCTTTGTTTCAAAAAGCACCTTATCAAGTGTACGGCTGTTTTCGCCAAAATCAAAGCAATTGATGAATGTAATGTCGTTGCTGTCAACATAATTAAAGCTGTATGTAGCACCGTAGCGTTCATCCTGCAACAATGTCATATCGTCGGTAATCTCCGTCACCTCGTCAATTGTGAAATTCGGGGAATACTTATCGCCGAAAATGTACTTGTCCTCATATGAAAGCCAGAAATAACCACCCATTGTGTTGTTGTCGCCCCAGCTGTTGCGCACAAGCCATGCTCCGTTGTTCTGCGGCAACACACCTGTTCCGTTAGAGAATCTGTATCTGCTGAGATTATCGTTCCAACCCACAATGCTGATTGTGTGGCCGACATAGTCGCCGTCATATGACTGCGGCATAAAGTAGGTTGTGCCTGCGTTGTTAAAGCACTTGTTTGATGTGGCATATGACGCTGTCACCGAGCCGTTGTCGATTATTGCCTGCTTGATTTCGTTTGAATCAGCACCGTCAAGATAACGCAGTTTTGTTGTGCCGTATTTAGTCTTGTCGGCTGTCATATCATCGCCGTGAATATTTTTTGAAAAATCAATCTTACCGACATCGGCAATCTCTGCACCGCCCTGCCATGAGGTGAGATAGCCGGGATAAATATTTGTAAATCCGCCGTCACGGTATTTTCTCTGCCAGCCCTTGCCGTTTGTCTGGGTTGTGGAACTTGCGTTTGCGTGGTCATGTGACATCTCGGTAACGGGATAGCCAAGCTTCAAAAGCTTTGTTTCAAAGCCTTCTGTGCCTGCAACCGCCCAACAATCGTTATACTGCTGGGCCTTGATAGGTGTTACAAAGCCGAGATTTTTTGAGCTGAAATTACTCGGAAGTCCGTTTTCGTCAACAAGCGAATAGCCGATTGCGGAATATGCAGACGGAAAAGACGAATCCGAAGATTGTGCATTCTTTGTGACCGACTCAAATCCGTCATCAATTTCAGCCGCATTTACGCTTGCAATGCCGACCGAAATCATACACACCGCAGAAACCGCTGCGGTAATTTTTTTAACAAATTTTTTGTTCATAAAATCACCTGTATATAATGTAAAGATGTGTGTTTGTTTTAGAATTATAATCTATCTCTTTTTCTTTGTGATAGATTGCAATCTACGCAGAGGAGCGTCAGCTCCTTAGAAATTCAGTGTCAACTGAATTTCGGGAGTATCTACTGCCTAAAAGGCAGTAGATACCTGCGTTAAGATTATAACAAAACAAAATAGTCTTGTAAATAGAATACATAATATAAAATTGCACAATAATAACAATATACAAACAAATTTGCGAAACGGGGGATTATTTTGCAGTTCAGAACCGACCTTGCAATTGAAGCAAGAGAAATTGCAGGAGAAAACACAGGCGGTATTGAATTCAAAAAGTACAGTGAAAACGGTCTTGAAATTTCACGGCTGATTGTAAAGAACCAAAAGGCAAGACAGGCACTCGGCAAGGAAATCGGCACATACATTACAATTGAGTTGCCGTCACTCACCGACAATTTTACCGAAACCGACAAACGGCTTGAAACCGTCGGCAATGAAATCAAACGGCTGTTGCCCGTAAACGGACTTGTGCTTGTTGCAGGACTCGGCAACATGGAAATCACTCCCGACTCACTCGGACCGAAAACAAGCCGACGAGTGCTTGCCACCCGTCACATAGGCGGAGAAATTGCCCGTTCAACGGGACTTGACCGACTTCGCCCCGTTGCCGTAATGCAGACGGGAGTCACGGGACAGACGGGCATTGAAACAGGCGAATACATTCTCAGCATTGTACGGCGGATAAGACCGACAGCCGTTGTTGCAATTGACGCACTCGCCTCACGCAGAACCGAAAGGCTCGGCTGTACACTTCAGATAAGCGACACAGGAATCTCACCCGGTGCGGGGGTGGGCAATCACCGAACCAAAATCACAAAGGAAACAATCGGAGTTCCTGTTATTGCAATCGGAGTGCCGACTGTTGTTGACGCACAAACACTTGCGGTTGACATTCTCGGCAATGACTGCAACCGAAAAACGCAGAAAATGCTTATGCCGCAGGGCAGACAGCTTGTAGTCATTCCAAGAGAAATTGACCTGCTCACGGAAAGAGCCTCAAGGCTCATAGCCTTTGCACTCAACGGAGCGCTGCAAAATGAATTTGATTTGCCCGACCTCATCTCGTTAATGTAAATCCACGCATATTTACACATATTCACCTACGGCACGGCATATATTTATTGCAGAAACCGATAGCCAACATATGTACGGATTGCAGGTGATTTTGTGAAAAGTGAAGGAACATCAAAAAAGAAACTGAAAAAAGCCTTAAAAACAAGCACAGCCGTTGTACTGTTGACAACGGCTGTTTTAAGCGTTATATACAGACTGCCTCTCTGCTTTGATTCGCAAAATCCGGCGGCACTTGCCGCTGCCGCTTTTACTCTCACAAACGGAGAATACAAGCTTGAAAATTCAAAGGCGGAAAAGCCGACAGCTTCCGACCAAAAGCCCACAGAATCAGCCGACCCGGAACCTGTTGCCGAAAAAAATCACAAGCGTGACAAAAGCACCTATTACGATTCCTACGGCAACCATGACGGCGAGAACAAATACACGGTTGAGGAACGCACCATAGGCGACACGGGAACTCAGGTTGACAACTGCTTTGTCAAGAACAAAACGGGACTGTCGCTTGACTTTGACGGACTGCTCTCGGCAAAACTGCCGTTTTCAATTGACAAGGGCATAAATTCACCGCAGGTTCTTATCTACCACACCCACACAAGCGAGGCATATCTTGACGAAGATGTTGACTTTTTCTATGACAGCTTTTATTCACGCACAAACAACAACGATTTCAATGTTGTGGCAGTCGGAGATGCACTCACCGAACAGCTCAACAAGCGTGGAATAAAAACGGTTCATGACACGACAATTCACGACGAATCCTACAACGGTTCGTATGACCGAAGTGTTGACACAGTGTATAAAAATCTTGAAAAATATCCCGATATCAAGGTTGTTATCGACCTGCACCGTGATGCAATCGGAACGGACGAAAACAAGGTTAAGCCCGTGTTTACATACAACGGCAAAAAGGGTGCGCAGATTATGATTCTTGCGGGATGTGACACAGACGGTGAACGGGGTTTTGACTGCTGGGAGGAAAATTTAAACTTTGCCCTGAAAATTCAGGACAAAGCCGAAACCCTCTATCCCGATATGACCAGACCGCTGAATTTTGACTACTTTGCATACAATGAATATGTCTGCAACGGTTCGCTGTTAATAGAAGTCGGCACAGAATCAAATTCCATTGACGAGGCAACCTACTCAGGCAGTCTGTTAGGCAACGCAATTGCCGATGTGCTGTTACAACAGTAAAGACACAAACATTGTGATAAAATAAATCATATAAATATCACAAAGTTACTGCTATTTTGTAGAGGCGAACCGTGTTCGCCAGTCCGTGTGCAATGCACACGATTGCACGCAATGCGTGCAAAATTGAATACACAATTTTCATCACATCAAAAATATATGTATAAGCATAAACATTCATCAAACAACAATCAATTCCACATATAAAAGCAGTCGGGAAGACATTGTTTTGCGTTTTGCAAACTGTCTTCCCGATCTTTATTATAATCTTTTCAATTCACTTACGATTTTTTCCACGCTGACGGGGCGAACAGCAACATCAACGGGAACAATTCGAGTCTGCCTGCTAACATATCGAAAATCAAAATAATTTTTGACAAAATACTGAATTCCGAATAGTTGCCGACAGGGCCAACCATCCCAAGACCCGGACCTGTGTTGTTGATATTTGCGGCAACAGCCGTGAAACTCGTCACAAAATCCGTCTGATCAAGCGAAAGCACAAGCCAGCTTAACGCAAAGATTCCGATGTACAGCACAAGGAAAATTGAAGTTGACCTCATAACGTTGTGGTCAATCGCCTTGCCGTCCATTTTAACGGTCTTAACATTTCTCGGATGAATGAGGAGTGAAAACTCCTTTCGTGTTTCCTTAAAGAGCAAAATAACTCTTGAGACCTTAAAACCGCCGCCTGTACTGCCTGCCATTGCACCGATAAATGTGATAATCATAATCACAGTTTTTGAAAATTCAGGCCAGTTATTGACATCCGTCAAACCAAAACCTGTTGTCGTGATAATTGACGAAACATAGAAAAAGCTCTGGTGAACCGCATCATATGCACTCGGATAAAGTGACCTGATGTTAAACGCAATCAAGGCTGTTGACAGCACGATAATTCCGAAATAAACCCACAGCTCCTGAATGCGGAAAGCCTGCTTAAACTTCTTCGCAAGAATGAGGATATACACGGAAAAGTTAATTCCGAACAGCATCATAAAAATCGCAATAACCGTTTGCAGATAATTGCTGTATGAAGCGATACCTGCGTTGGTAACACCGAAACCGCCCGTACCTGCCGTTGCAAAGCTTATGTTAAGTGCGTCAAAAACAGGCATTTTGCCTACAATCAGAAATATAAATTCAAGTGCAGTCAAGCCGAAATAAATTCCGTAGAGCAGCATTGCGTAATTTCTCATTTTCGGAACAGCCTTGCCCACAATCGGACCGGGGCTCTCGGCTTTCATAAGGAAAATATTCTGCTGACCGCCGAGCCTCGGGATAATCGCAAGCAAGAACACGATTACGCCCATACCGCCCAACCAATGGAGAAAGCTTCGCCACATAAGCATTCCGTGACTCAATGCCTCAACATCGGTAAGTATAGTTGAACCTGTTGTCGTAAAGCCCGACACGGTTTCGTAAAAAGCGTCAATAAAACTCGGAATCTCACCGCTCAGCCAGAACGGAAAACATCCTACAAAAGACATAAGAATCCAGCTTAACGCAGTAGCCGCAAAGCCTGCCTTCTGATAAAGCACGGGATTTTTCGGCTTTTTTACTTTTACGGCAAGCAAGCCCAAAAGTGCCGACAAAGCACCTACTCCAAGAAAATAAAATCCCTCGTGTTCGCCGTATATAAATGAAGTAACGGTTGCAATCTGCATAGCCGCACCCTCGACAATAAGAACCCAGCCGAGGATATACACAATTAATCGTTTATTCATTATGCTCCCCTCAACGCTTTACGATATCTTCAAGCTTGCTAAGACCTTTTTGCATGGTAAGCACAATTACCGTGTCCTCAGGTTTAATCACATCCGTACCTTGCGGAAGAATAATTTTTCCGCCTCTGTTAATGCAGATAATCTGAAGATTAGCCTTCAGATTAAGGTTCATAATCGGAACATTCGTAACCCTTGATTCCGCATTAACCTTGAATTCAAGAGCCTCAACCTTGTCGTCGTTAAGGCGGTAAAGCGATTCAACATTGCTGTCGCCCGTATTCTGCATCGCTCTGATATATCTTGCAATATATTCGCCTGTAAGGCTCTTTGGATGAATAATACATTCAAAATTCTGATCATGCAAAAGCGGATCAAATGACGCATTATTTACCTTAGTAATCAATTTTGCCTTTGTAATGCCCTTTAGGTACATCGTTATGATAATATTTTCTTCGTCATAATCCATAAGAGCGGCAATGCCGTCAGCGTGTTCAACACCCTCCGAAAGCAACAGCGACTGATCCATGCAATCGCCCTGAATTATAACAGCCTCAGGCATAGCCTCCGAAAGAAAGTTGCAGCGTTCGGGATTTTTCTCGATAATTTTGACATTCGCACCGGATTTAATAAGCGTCTTTGCAAGGTAGAACGAAACCTTGCCGCCGCCGAGAAGGATAACATCCTTACTTCTGCCGATTGCAATACTGATACGCTTAAAGAATTTTGCGGCAATTTCGGGCTTTGCAACAACAGAAATCCTGTCACCGCCGTTAATAACAAAATCACCGTTAGGAATGAACATCTCATCCCCTCTCTCAACCGTACAGATTCTCACCTTACCTCTGAGGTTGTCAACTCTGCTCAAAGCAGTTCCGACAATTGACGAATTCTGCGGTACAGTTACCTTGATAAGCTCAACAACGCCCTTTGAGAACGAATCAATTTCAAGCGCACCCGAAAATCTTAACAGACGACTGATTTCATTAGCGGCGGTCTGTTCGGGATTGATTGCCATAGAAAGGCCGAGATGCTCTTTGATTCTGTAAAGGTCGTTTGTGTATTCGGGATTACGCACTCTTGCAATTGTGTGGGTAACGCCTGCCGCCTTAGCCATAAGACACGAATATAGATTGATTTCATCCCTTGCGGTTGCGGCAATAAGCAAATCGGCATACTCTGCGCCTGCCTCAATAAGCACATCATATGTTGCACCGTTTCCCTCTATGCCGAGAACATCAAGCGAATTTGCAAGTTTATCGACTGCACCGTGGTTAATATCGACTACGGATATTTCATGCCCCTCCAAATTAAGCTCCGACGCTATTGAAGAGCCAACCTTTCCGCATCCAACAATTATAATCCTCATAAATTTTCCTCTTAACCAATATTTAAAAACAAGGTGCGGACCACTGAAAAAATTCACCCGTCCGCATACCAAAGTCATAATACACCTATTTTATGCTAAAATCAATACCAAAATAGAAAGAATCCGACTATATACAAATTTTATTTATTGTGCAAAACAGAAGAGCCGAGGTTCTGTACCCAAAAATAACGACCGGCGAGGACTAAACCGTGTAAATCACGCAAGACCTAACACAACACATTGTTTCTCAACATATCATTTTATATAACAAAAAATTATGCGTATGTTCGTTTTGGTCTTACAACCAAAACGATTGGCGAACACGGTTCGCCGCTACAAATTAACAACACCTTCCATATATAAAAAACAGTCGGGAAGACAAATGTTTGCATTTTGCAAACTGTCTTCCCGACCTTAATTTTACATTTTCAATTTTTCATTTTCAATTCAGAACAAAAATTACTTATTTTTGTTCTGAATGTATTCGTCAATAGCGGCTGCGGCTGTTTTGCCTGCACCCATTGCGAGGATAACCGTTGCGGCGCCTGTTACAGCGTCACCGCCTGCATATACGCCCTCACGGGATGTAAGACCGTTTTCGTCAGCGATGATACCGCCCCACTTCTGAGTGTCAAGTCCCTTTGTTGTAGCCTTGATAAGCGGGTTAGGTGATGTACCGATTGAAATAACAACAGCGTCAACATCAAGAACGAACTCACTGCCGGGGATTTCAACAGGTCTTCTTCTGCCGCTTGCGTCAGGCTCGCCGAGTTCCATCTTAATGCACTTCATACCCGTTACGAACTCATCTTCGTTGCCGAGAATTTCAACAGGGTTATTGAGGAGCTTGAAGATAATTCCCTCTTCCTTTGCATGCTCAACTTCTTCCTTACGGGCAGGAAGCTCTTCTTCGCTTCTTCTGTAAACAATATAAACCTCTTCTGCGCCAAGACGCTTTGCACAACGAGCGGCATCCATTGCAACATTACCGCCGCCGACAACTGCAACCTTCTTTGCGTGCATAATCGGAGTTGTGCTGTCGTCCTTATAAGCCTTCATAAGGTTTGTTCTTGTGAGGAACTCATTTGCCGAGTAAACACCGCAAAGGTTCTCACCGGGGATATTCATAAATCTCGGAAGACCTGCACCCGAACCGATAAATACTGACTCAAAGCCGTAATCGTCCATAAGCTCGTCAATTGAGAGAACTCTGCCGATAACCATATTTGTTTCAACCTTAACACCGAGCTCTTTGAGTGTGTCAACTTCCTTCTGAACGATTGACTTTGGAAGTCTGAACTCAGGGATACCGTAAACGAGAACACCGCCTGCAAGGTGGAGAGCCTCAAATACTGTTACATCGTAACCCTTCTTTGCAAGGTCGCCTGCACAGGTAAGACCTGCAGGACCTGAACCGACGATAGCAACCTTGTGACCGTTTGACTCAGGCTTATTTACCTTAACATCTGTCTGAGCGTTGTGCCAGTCGGCAACAAATCTCTCAAGTCTGCCGATTCCGACAGGCTCAGTCTTGATGCCTCTTACGCACTTTGACTCACACTGTGACTCCTGCGGACAAACACGGCCGCAAACAGCAGGAAGTGAGCTTGACTGCGAAATTACATCATAAGCGCCTGCAAAGTTGCCCTGAGCAACCTCTTTGATAAAATCAGGGATTGCGATATGTACGGGACAACCGTTTACGCAAGGTCTGTGCTTACAATTCAGGCAACGCTGTGCCTCCTCAATTGCAACCTCTTCTGTGTAGCCTGTTGCTACCTCAAGAAAGTTTTTATTTCTTACATTAGGATCCTGTGATGGCATAGGAGCCTTTTTTGGTGACATATTTGGCATGATTACTCAACCTCCTTCTTGAACAGATTACATGTTTCTTCGTGTGCATGACGCTCAAACGGCTTGTACATTGCGCCACGCTTCATAGCCTCGTCAAAATCAACCTTAAAGCCGTCAAAGTCGGGGCCGTCAACACAGGCAAACTTTGTCTGTCCGTCAACTGTAAGACGACAGCCGCCGCACATACCTGTGCCGTCAATCATAATCGGGTTCATGGAAACTGTTGTGGGAATATTGTAAGGCTTTGTTGTTTTAACAACAAACTTCATCATGATAAGCGGACCGATTGTAATAACGAGGTCATAGTCCTCGCCTGCCTTAATCATCTCTTCGAGGGGAGCTGTAACAACGCCCTTTTGACCGTATGAACCGTCATCTGTCATAAGAATAAACTTGTCTGAGCAAGCCTTGAATTCATCTTCAAGAATAACAAGATCCTTGTTTCTGAAGCCGACAATTGAGTGAACCTCACAGCCGATTTCGTGAAGCTTTTCGGCAACAGGAAGTGCAATTGCACAGCCAACGCCGCCGCCTACAACACAAACCTTTTTAAGACCGTCTGTATGTGTGGGAACACCGAGAGGACCTACAAAATCGTGAATATAATCGCCTTCGTTAAGGTGATTGAGCTTTTCTGTTGTTGCACCGACAATCTGGAAGATAATACGAACTGTGCCGGCCTCTCTGTCATAGCCTGCAACCGTAAGCGGAATACGCTCACCGTTCTCGTCAACACGAAGAATAATGAACTGTCCCGGCTCTGCCTTTTTGGCAATAAGCGGAGCGTCAATTTCCATAAGTGTAACGGTTGGATTCAGAGATTTTTTCTTAACTATCTTGTACATTCTCTTTTCCTTTCTGCGAGTGCCTCGCGCCCTATTCGTGCAGACAGTCTTACTTTTCAAAAACTTTTAATGCCCGAGCGTAACTCTGCAAGCACCTGTACATTCTGAAAAGCGAGTGCCTCGCACCCTATTCGTGCAGACAGTCTTACTTTTCAAAAACTTTTAATGCCCGAGCGTAGCCTTGCAAGGATTTTATGCTAAAGCACAACTCGGCAAAATTTGACAGTTTTCAAAAACAAGAATCTCGCAATTGATATTTTCCTATAAAATAAAAATCGGAATATGCCTAATGTATTCCGAACACCTTGTCGAATTAATTTTAGCACAATTATATCTGCGTTTCAAGTGAATTTTGATGATTTTTACATATAATCTTTGCCATTTCACCAAACAAACAGCCGATTCTGCCATTATTTTTTTCACAATCCCCCAAAAAGCACAATTCAATCAATTTTTTGAGCCTAAGAATAATTTTTGCACATATGAAAATCCTAAAAAGAGAATACAAATGAAAGGGACGGTCATATGTCGGGAAACAAAAGAAAGGTTGTACTTGTGGGAACGGGAATGGTCGGAATGAGCTTTGCCTATGCGGCACTCAATCAGAATGTGTGCGATGAGCTTATTATGATTGACCTCAACGAAAAGCGTGCCGAGGGCGAGGCAATGGATTTGAACCACGGACTTGCGTTTTCACATTCAAGCATGAAAATCCGCTGCGGAGGTTACGGTGAATGTGCCGATGCCGATATCGTAATCATCTGCGCAGGCGCAAATCAAAAGCCCACCGAAAGCAGGCTTCAGCTTTTGCAGAAAAACGCTGTTGTATTTTCTTCAATTGTGCCAAAGGTTGTGCAAAGCGGTTTTGAGGGAATTTTCCTTGTTGCGACAAACCCCGTTGACATTATGACACGGGTGACCTATGAGCTTTCGGGATTCAATGCGTCAAAAATTATCGGCACGGGAACTACACTTGACACGGCACGGCTCAGATATCTCCTCGGCGAATATTTTGAGGTTGATCCACGCAACATTCACGCATATGTAATAGGCGAACACGGAGACAGCGAATTTGTTCCGTGGAGTCAGGCACTCCTTGCCGCCAAACCGCTAAAGGATGTCATGCGTGATAACCCAAAATCGTACTACATGGAGGAGCTTGAGCAGATAAGTGATGATGTGCGTTGTGCCGCTCACAAAATCATTGAGGCAAAGGGCGCAACCTACTACGGCATTGGTATGTCAATCGTCCGTATCGTCCGTGCAATTCTTCAAGATGAAAACAGCGTTCTGACAGTATCGGTTCGTCTGCGCGGTGAATACGGCGGCAAGAAAGATGTGTTCATCGGCAACCCGTGCATAGTAAGCGCAAACGGTGCAAAACGCATTCTGGAACTTAAATTAACCGAACAGGAATTGCAAAAGTTAGATAACTCCTGCACAATTCTGAATGACAACTTTAAGAAATTGAAATTATAAAAACCCTGTATTGTCTGTAGGGGCGTTCATCGAACGCCCGCTTTAACGAAACTTTATGTTTAATAAAAATATTTTGATTTGATGAAAGCCGTTTATTGTCTGTAGAGGCGAACCTCGTTCGCCAATCGCAACGATTGCAAAATCGGTGCGACCTAACACAACACATTGTTTCTCAACATATCATTTTATATAACAAAAAATTATGCGTATGTTCGTTTTGGTTTTACAACCAAAACGATTGGCGAACACGGTTCGCCGCTACATTATTTCGGTAACTGTATCTCATTCATACAGCTTATTTTCATCATAAATTTTCTGCCGTTACTTAGCGGGCGGATAATATCCGCCCCTACGAAACAGCAACTACTTTCCGTTTATAATCCGTCAGAACGGCAAAAGCCCTAAATCTTCAAGCAAAATCTTGAGTCCAAGCAAAATCAATACTGCACCGCCTAAAAATTCTGCCTTTGACTTATACTTTGCACCGAATACATTGCCTATTTTGATGCCGACAGCCGAAAGTATGAATGTTGTTGTGCCTATAATTGCGATTGCAGGTACGATATCAACATTAATGCACGCAAACGAAACGCCTACCGCAAGTGCGTCAATACTTGTTGCAACGGCAAGGGGCAGCATTGTCTTGACCGAGAACGAATCGTCAAGCTGTTCTTCCTCACCGAAAGCTTCTCTTATCATATTTGCACCGATAAGTGCAAGCAGGATGAATGCAATCCAATGGTCAATGCTTGTGATGAGCCACTCAAACTGCTTTCCGAGAAGATAACCGATAAGCGGCATAAGCGCCTGAAATCCGCCAAACCACAATCCGACAGTAATTGCGTGTTTAGGTCTTAACTTACGCACGGAAAGCCCCTTGCAAATTGAAACCGCAAATGCGTCCATAGACAAGCCGATGCCGAACAGCAGTAATTCCACAAAACTCATAATATTATCCTCCGTTATATTTTAGTCGGCGGTAAAAGGAAACAGAACACCGTTTGCCGACCGTTTTTAATCAAAGTGATATTCAGCTGTTTCAATCAGTTTAAAATAGCTCTTTTTAAATTCAATAATTCCTGCTTTTTTCAGTTCACCGAGTGCCCTTGAAAGTGACGCTCTGTCAACCGCAAGATAGTTTGCAAGCTCGTCACGGGAGAACGGCAGGTCAACCTCACAGCTATGCTCACGCTTGCAATAGATTTGAAGAAGGTGCATAAATTTGCCCTTGATACTTCGCTTTGAAAGACAGGCAAGGTGTTCCGAAATCTGCAAAAACACCTGTCTTTGTGACGCAAGCATATTGACGAGGATTTTCTGCTGAATCGAAGCAAGCGAATCCTCGGTTATAAACATCGGCTCCGGCGGAATAAAAAGGATTTCGCAGTCCTCCCCTGCCATAATCTCAACAAGAGTATTGTAGTAGTCAAACATTGCGTAAAGCGTTCCGCTTGACTCGCCGCTGCGAATTGTTTTGAGCAGACTTTTGTTGCCGCTGTAGTCCACAGAATAAAGGTATGCAGTTCCCGAAAACACAAGCCCCGTCATATGGCTGAACTTGTTTTCAACCCTTGCCGTTCCGCCACGGTTCAGCGACAGATAGTACGGCTTTGCATATTGTATGAACATAAAAATCTCGTGATCCGTCAATCCCGAAAACAACAGCTGATCCCTCAGCTTTGGCAAATGATCACGAGTAAAAACTTCTACATATTTTCTCATTTTATATCACGGCGTGTTGCCGTCCCCCTTCGTTAAGACGGTTTGCAACGGAAAAAGCCGTAATTTGCACATCCGCACGCAATTCCGCCCTCTTAATCGTTACGGAGCAAACCGTTTTCTTCTCTTCTGTTTAAGTCAATTCGTTCAAATTATTCAAATTAGATTATACCACAAAACATTGCAATTGCAACCGTCCCCCCCCCTCGTGACGGGAATTTAAAAAAATTTAAAAAATTTTTTCTGAAAATTGCATAAAACAATGCATTTTTTCGTGTTTTTGCCTCTTTAAGTGGAGGTGTAACAATGATTATCTATGACAAACGAAAACCAAAAACTTTTGACGGTGCAAACTGCGTCGGCATCACGGGTGAAAATCTTGCCGAAACACAGGAATTTTTAATTCGGGGAATGTGCGACATTACGGTTGACTACTCCATTCATCTGCGTTTTGCCGACGGCAGTGTAAATTCGGTAATTCCCGACAGCACCGCAATTGATGAAACAGGCACAAAACTTGTGTGGAAGGTCAGAAAAAACGACATTTTCATGCACGGCTATTTTGAACTTCAGCTTGAAGGCAGAGGCGAAAACGGCTATGTTTTCCAAACTCAGATCGTCACGCTTTATGCAGACGAGAGTATTCCGATTGAGGACAAAGAGTACCTTAATCCGAACTCAGAAACGCTGAAGCTTCGTGAAGAAACGCAAAAGCTTCGTGACGAAACAAAGCTTTGTCGGACTGAAATTGACAAAACCAAAAAGTTAATTGAACAGTCCGACATTACAAAAAAAGAGGACAATTCAAACAAGGTAAGTGATTCTTCTCAGATTACCGACTATACTCGAAATTATCCGAGTATCAAGTATCTTACCGATAACTACTGGGATAGCGGCGACAGCTACTCGTCGAATGAGGTTGATATTCTGCTTAACGCAAAAGCCGACAACAAATCCCTTAATGAAAGATTGGTCCGTATGGATATGAGCATCGGCTCAAAATACGATTCGTCAAATATCGAACTTGGTACAGCTACTCTTACTCCGTACTCTACTCAGATTGATAAAATAAAATCTGCAACTTGCCTTTATGAAAAAATTGGCGATATCGTTATTGTAAATGTCACCGTCATTATGAACGCAACATCTTTAGGCGGAACATCTACAATAGCTTTGCTCAATATGCCTTTCTCAAACAAATCGGATGTGATTGTTCATGATATCGGCATAAGCAAAAACGGCGGAATGTTCAGAGGAAGTGTAAATAAATCGGCTTGGTTGCAGTTTACTCCGCTCAATAAACAGGCTTATAATTTCGTCGCTGATGAGCAGGTAAACTTTTCTTTGATTTACAAAATATAAAAATAACGGAGGTAAAAATTATGGAACTTAAAGAAAAAATCACACTTGATATGCTGACAAAGGACAGCGTTTCGGTACTCAGACAGCAGTTTTTGACCTTTAACGGTGAAGAAATGCAGGTTGGCGGAAACATCCGTAACGCATATATGAATGATGAATCAGGCAGAGAACAGTTGAGAAAGGTTCTCTCTGACGAATACTTCAACGCCGTTATGGCAGTATGGCAGTGAATGATTCAAATTGAAAGTTGAAAATGGAAAATTGAAAATTGCGGTCGGCGGTGTGCCACCGCAGTCTATTCGAGAAGGCAGTCGGATAAAGAAATTACATAAGATACCCGAGTAAGGTTCTGATGCAATCTTTGTTCATATCAAAAATTTGTCAGTAGCGCCGAACCGTGTTCGCCATAAATAAACAGTAAATTTCATATTAACAAAACAGTCGGGAAGACATTGCATTTTATTTTGCAAACTGTCTTCCCGACATTAATTTTCCATTTTCAATTTTCAATTTTACATTTAATTAAACCTTTCGCTCGGGCATAATATGTTTTTTGATATTTACGAACTGTCTTCACGAACATAAAAAGTCGGCTCGCCGTTTACGGCTTTTCGCCTGTCAAAAATTCAATACTTCTCTCAATTGAATCCTTGGAATTGCCCCAATCTTTGCCGTGGTTGCGGTAATCAAACATTGAGCAGAAATATGTGATATCTTCTTTAAGTGACAGCAGATATTTTTTTGTAAGACCTGCCGTTTCGGCATAGAACTGCGGTAAAAGCTTTGACGGCAGCTTGCTCTTTTGGGTTGCAACATTCATAATAAAATCGTAGTGTTTAAAGCAGATAAACGGCTGTTCGTTGTACAGCTTATAAAACTCCTCTCCCTTTGCCCACTCAACAAAAATCGTGTCGCAAAAATGGTGCATATCCCACTCAATTCTGTCGCATACATAACACGAATCAAGTCGCTTTTTAATGATTTCAAGCTGTTTCTTATCAGGCTTGCCCTTCAGCTTTTTCGGCATATCATTATCAATAATTTCCTGAAGATGACTTTCAAGAATAAGCGCATTCGGCAGTTTTTGTCCTTTTTCAAACATCTGCGAAAAATGGCGGTGACAAAAGCCTTTTTTGTTGGTTTCAATCCTGATATTAGGCTCCATCATCGCATCGCCCGTAATGAATTTTACATACTGCTCCTCAAGCATACTCTCCATTCGGCAAAACGGACAACCGCATTTCGGCATAAATATATCGTTAATCGGAATTGTGCAGATTGTTTCTTTCACAATAATTCTCCTTTTTAGTTAATGTAGTGGTTATAACACACCGTTTTCATCATATCAAAACATATGTGTTTAAACAAAATATTTCATCAAGGCTTGCGTTCAATGAGTTTCTGTCTGAAATACAGTCGGGACTGAAATCTGTTTTACAAACAAACTATCTTCCCGACATTCATTTTCCATTTTCAATTTTTCATTTTAAATAAAGTATATCATAATTTGCCCGAATGTGATATACTTTATTAAGAAAATTTCGGCGGTGAAAATCATGGAATGTATTGAACTCGACAACAAAATCAAAATAACCGATGTGCATGACCTTGACCTTGCGCAGACTCTCGACTGCGGTCAGAGCTTTCGTTGGAAACCGCAGGACGACGGTTCTTTTCACGGTGTTGCCTACGGCAAAAGCGTAACCGTCAGCCTTGACAAAACGGATATGTACATTGAAAATGCAACGGCTGACGACTTCAAAAACATCTGGTACAGCTACTTTGACTTTTCGCTTGATTACGGAAAAATCCGTGAAGAAATCAGCACAATACATCCCGTTCTGAACGAGGCGGCAAAATACGCCCCGGGCATAAGGATTTTAAGGCAAGAGCCTTTTGAGGCACTCTGCACATTCATCATTTCGCAGAACAACAATATAAAGCGAATCAAGGGGATTGTTGAGCGTTTGTGTGAGAACTTCGGCACACGGCTTGATGACGGAGAATTTGCGTTCCCGACAGCCGAAACACTTGCAAAACTTTCGCCCGATGACCTTGCACCGCTGAGGGCAGGATTTCGCAACCGTTACATTATTGATGCGGCACAAAAGGTTGCAAACGGCGAGGTGAATCTTGACAGCTGTTTCACGCTTGGCTATGAAGATGCAAGAGCGGAGCTTATGAAAATTACGGGCGTCGGCAAAAAGGTTGCCGACTGCACACTTCTTTTCGGTATGCACAGAATTGAGGCTTTTCCGATTGATGTGTGGATGAAACGGGCAATGGAAAAGCTGTTCCCGAATATGAACGGTGACGATTTCGGTCAGTACGCAGGCATCGCCCAGCAATACATTTTTCACTACAGCCGAATGCACCCGGAACTTTTTTAAATGAAAAATTGAAAATGGAAAATGGAAAATTGCGGTCGGGAAGATAGTTTGTTTTTTAACAAATTTAATGCCCGACTGTAGGGGTAGCCTTGCGACCGCCGCCGTTCCCAATTCATGTAGACAGTTTGTAATGTCAAAAACATATTATTCCCGAGCATAGCGTTGTTATTGTTTTTGCAATTTTGTAATGGCACAGATATTATGCTAAAAATAAATCATAAAACAAAACGGACAATTATAAAAATCACTTGCAAACAAATAGCTTATGTGCTATAATCAAGATAGCTAAAGAGAAGTTATGAACACAGGTTCATGCAAGTGAAACCCCCGAAGGTGGCCGCCTTCGGGGGTTTCTTTTGGGATTTTGTCGGGCTACTTCCTATCAATCCACTTACAGATGTAGTAGCTAATTACACCTGCCACGATAGAAACAAAAAGAGAAGTTATGTAATACAACAGGTTCACCTCCTTCCTGACGGAAGAAGCCGACTTGGTTATTGTATCATGAAACAAAACGCTTTTCAACAAAAACAAATTTTGTAAATGTCGCAAGTCAGTAGGGGCGCTCATATACTTCCATATAAAGCAAAATGCATCAGAGCCTTATTCGGGCATCTGATGCATTTCGTTTATCTAACTATCTTCTCAAATTACGGGCGGTGGTACACTGCCAACATTAATTTTCCATTTTCCATTTCCAAATTTCAATTTGAATTATTTGGCTTTTTTCGCTGAACTGTCAAAAAGCAATACAAGAGTTGCGTTATCGGCTGTACCTGTTTCTTTAAGACCGTTGTTTTTCTGGAATTTCTTAACAGCCTCGGCTGTTACTTCGCCGTAGTAGCCTGTCACATTGTCCTTGTCGGCAATGTAACCGATGTTATAAAGGCGGAGCTGCACAGCTTTTACCGTGTCATTTTCATCTTCCTGCTTGAGTGAAAGGTCTGATGTAATGGTAAGATTATACTTATCGGCAACCGACTTTGAATCGCTTGCGGTTGTTGTTGCCTGAGTTGCGGTTGTTGCGTCAGTCTTTGACGCTGTCGCATCCTGAGCCTTTGTTGTGTCTGTTGCAGACTTTGGCTTGAGGTCGGGATACATAAAGTAAACCATTTTTTCAAGTGCTTCCAGAGCAGTATTGCCGGGTCTTGACATTTCTTCAAGCGAAACCTCAAGAATTTTGCCTGTCTTGACTGCGCCAAGACTTGCGAGTGTTGTATCGCCCTTAATTTTATCAAGAGTAGCTTTGTCTGCATAGAAGATAAAGTTCGGATTTGCTATCTTGAGAGTTGCAACATCAACATTGTTGTCGCTGATGTTTACTGCGGCATTAACCGCCCCCGTGTAGCCGAGGAGCATATCACCGTATGTTCCGCTTGTCATCATCTTGAGTCTGTCGTTTTCTGTATAGAGATAACAAACCGTATCAAGAATGCCGGAATTTCTGTTATTAACCTGCTGTTTGTAGTTGTTCATCTTATCAAGCAATTCATTGTAGGTATCTTCACCCTTCTTTGCGCCCGTTTTTGTGCCGCCGCAAATTTTGCCGATTGTCACATAGTTCGTTTCAACCTGCTTGGGAGTGTCACCGTGTGACATTGTGACAACCTGAATACCCTTGTCCTGAAGCTTCTTCTTTGCGTCCTCATTTATTGACTGACCTGCAAACACAAGGTTTGTGCCGGAATTGATAATTTTGTCGGTATCGGGATTTTCATATGAACCGACGCTTGGGGCAACTGCGATTGACTGCTGGTCAACCTCATCACTTCTGCCCACAATATATCTGTCATAGCCTGTTGCGATGAGGATATCGGCTGTCGGCGCATCAAGAACAACAATGTTCTTTGGCTGACTTTCTATCGTGATGTTTGCCACCTCAACAGGATATTCTCCGTCAGAACAACCGCTGAAAAGCGCAACTGCCGAAAGCATTGTTACAACTGCAAGAGCAATTGAAATTATTTTTGTTTTCATAACTGACCTCCGATTAATCAGCAAAACAGCGATTCAACATACTGTCTTGCACATCTTGGCGAACGACCGCCTCTTGAAAGTGCAAACTGCTCAGCGCCGAGCGCAAGCTCTTCGTGAGTCATCTTGACGCCTCTCTGCTCTGCAAGAGAATATACAATTTCAAGAAAATCATTCTTTGAAGGAATTGTGTAGCAGACTGCAAGACCGAAACGGTCCGAAAGCGAAAGACTTTCCTGCATATTGTCACGAACATTGATATCATCAACAGTATGAGTTCTGTCGGAAATGCTTTCCTTAACAAGGTGTCTGCGATTTGATGTTGCATAAATCAACGCATTATCGGGACGAGCCGCAAGTCCGCCCTCAAGCACGGCTTTAAGGGTTGTATAGCTCTGATCCTGATGCTGGAACGAAAGATCATCAATAAATATAATGAATTTAAGCGGAAGAGCGGCAATCTTGTCAACAAGAAGCGGAAAGTCAATGAGCCTGTCCTTAGGCATTTCAACAATGCGGAGTCCGTCTTTGCGGAACTCGTTTGCAATTGCCTTGACTGTTGAGCTTTTACCTGTACCCTTATCACCGTAAAGCAGACAGTTGTTACAGCTCTTGCCCTGAATAAATGAAAGTGTGTTGTTTACAACCTGACTTCTCTGACGCTCATATCCCGTAAATGTATCCATATCAATCCTGTCCGGATGCTCAACAGGCCGAATGTCACCGTCACGCCAGATGAATGCCTTGTAACGGGCAAACATTCCGCAACCGTTTTCCTTATAATAAGCGGAAAGCTTGTCAAGTGAACCGTCAAATCCGTCAAAACACGGAGCGCACTTGCCTGTCTGCCACTTTGGAAGAATCGGAATAAGCTCCTTGATTTCATCGGCATAGGTATATGCCTCAAGCACTTCATCGGAAGTAAGCGTTGCGGCTGTTAAAATAGCGTCGCAGTCTGTCTTAACGGCAGAAACAACATTTTCGGGTAACTCGCCCTGTCTGCCGGCTGTTGCGGCACGGGCAAAACAGTTATCGTCAAAAAGAGCCGTTTCACTGATTGCAAATGCGAACTTATCCGCACAGCCTCTTTCACAAAGCATTGAGCAAAGCTTGCCGTATGCACCGAGAAATTCCTCGGGCTTTTTGTCGAGCGAAAGCAAAAGCTCATAAAAGGCTTTCGGAACGCTTCTGTTCATTATACCTCTGAATACAGAGAGTGATGACAAAAGCATTTTACACTTATTTACATTATTCATTCTAAACATCCCAATCTGTTCTAATCTATTTAATTGTACACATTTTTATCCGTTTAGTCAATAATTTACGGCAAACAACGGCATCCTATTTTTTACGCTTTAACAAGCCAAAATATGTATAATTTTTCACCGCATCAAGTATACATTGGGTTCAATGACGGTTAAAACGGCGATAAATCGGGATAAATACGGGCTTTTCAAGGTTTTAAAAGAATTTTTAAATTTTTTTAAAAAAAGTGTTGACATTTGGTGCAGCCCGTAGTATAATCAATACTGTTCTCAAGAGAGAAACAAAAGTTAATAAGTTGGTGTTGATGACGCTGAGGGTCCACCTGTTCCCATACCGAACACAGAAGTTAAGCTCAGTGGTGCCGAAAATACTTGGCTGGTGACGGCCCGGAAAAATAGGGAGATGCCAACATATAAAGTGTCCACCCAGTAGGGTGGGCGTTTTTTTTATACTTTTTTTACGGGGCGAAGGTTTCTGATACGAATTGCTATCATCGTATCGGATAATATGTACGATAGTGAAATTCGCCGTTGGCGAGTGAAATTTGACTTTGTCAAGTGAAATCGACCTGCGGTCGATGATGGTCGTGAAGATAGTTTTACTATACAAACAATTACAATGCATATACACTAATTGGAGTATCTATATGTTTAATATAACCGAACTTTTAAAAAACGAAATATCTGTATGGGAACGACTGAAAAATTGCGGAAAGCCTGTTGTGCTTTACGGAATGGGTGACGGTGCGGACAAGGTTCTTGCCGCATTTGACCGATACGGAATCAAAGCGTCTGCCGTTATTGCAAGTGATGATTTTGTGCGTGGGCAGAAATTCCACGATTTCACGGTGAAGAAGCTTTCCGATGTTGAAACCGAATTCGGCGACATTATAATCGCCCTCTGCTTTGCAAGCCAGCTCCCCGATGTTATGGAACACATAACGAAAATTTCCGAAAAGCACGAAACTCTTGTCCCCTCCGTTCCTGTTTTTGGAAACAAACTTTTTGACAATGATTTTATTACCGAAAATAAAGAGCAAATTGAAAGTGCATACAGTCTGCTTGCCGATGACCTTTCAAAAAAGGTTTACGAAAACATTCTGAAATTCTACTACACAGGCAGAATTGACCTCCTCCCCCCTGTCACAACCGACAAGGACGAGGCTTTCGGCAATATTCTGAATCTCAGTGAAAACGAAAGCTATGTTGACCTCGGCGCATACAACGGCGACACGATTGACGAATTTCTGCACTACACAAACGGCAATTACAAGCGTATAATAGCATTTGAACCTAACGCAAAGAATTTTGAAAAGCTGAAACTTCATTGCAAGGGCATGACGAATGTGTCGCTTTGGCAACTCGGCTCATACAGTAAAAACACGGAGCTTATATTCAACAACAAGGCCGGTCGCAACAGCGCAATTGCCGACAAGGGCGTTGCAACAAAGGTTGCGACTGTTGATACGATTCTCTGCGGAATGGCGGCAGGCTACATTAAAGCTGATGTTGAGGGGGCGGATATGGAAACCCTCATCGGTATGCAGAAAACAATGGAAAATTGCAAACCAAAGCTGAATTTTTCGGCATACCACAGATTTGAGGATATTTTCCGCCTTGCACTATACATTCACAGCGTGAATCCCGACTACAAAATCTTTCTCCGCCACCACCCATATATTCCGGCATGGGATACGAACTTATATTGTATATAATTTGCCGACGGCAAGTCGCCCCACGGGTTTTATACAAAACAAAAATGCATCAGACCTTTTTCGGGATCTGATGCATTTTTTAATAATTTCAGTTATGTCTTTTTATTCGCTTACGAACAAGTGACGAACACCGCTAAATTATAATCAATGATTATTTATTAGTTACTTTAAGTGCTCCTGTTGTCTTGTCGAAGCTGAATGTATATGTACCGCCTGATGCGATAAGTGTTACATTAGCTGAGTAAGAACTCTTGAGTGTCTTTGCACCGCTGTCAACAATCTTTGAACCGATTGTGTATGCTGTACCGTAGTTATAAATCTTGAATGAGTATGTACCCTCACTAAGCTTTACTGTACCCTTTGCAACATTGCTTTCGCCGCCCTTGTCATCAAGTACGAGGTTGATGTCGCCCGATACATGAACATCATCAGCTTTTTCATCCTTTGCAGGAACATAACCTACAACGAGTTTCTTTGTTTTTGTGTTGAGTGTGAATGTGTATGTACCGCCTGTTGCGTTGAGTGTGAGGTAGCTTGAATACTTGCTGTTGAGTGAAAGTGAATTTCCGTTTGTTGTGTTGTTGATTACCTTGTTGTAACCGTAAACCACATCACCTGAAGAAAGCTTGAACTTGTATGTACCTGCTGCAAGATATGTTGAACCAACTGCAATAGTCTTGCCCTTTACAGGTGAAAGAATTGTGTTGAGGTCGCCGATGAGGTAATCATTCGGAAGGTTCTTGTCATACTTAACAACGAGTGTGTTTGTCTTTGTGTTAAACTGGAATGTGTATGTACCGCCTGTTGCAACGAGTGTTGTGCTGCTCTTGAACTTCTTGTTGAATGTAAGACCCTTTGTTGTGTCTGTAAATGTCTTAGAGTAACCGAGAAGTGTGCCATAGTTATCAATCTTGAATGTGTATGTACCCTTCTGAAGAGCGATTTTTCCGCCTACTTTATCTGTACCGATTGATGTAAGCTTGAGCTTGATGTTGTCACCGTATACATAGTAGCCGTCTGTAGGAACATCCGAAGGAGCAACTGTTGTCGGCTGTGTTGCCGGCTGTGTTGCTGTTGTGGGCTGTGTTGCCGGCTGTGTTGCTGTTGTTGGCTGTGTTGCTGTTGTGGGCTGTGTTACAGTTGTAGGCTGTGTTACAGTTGTAGGCTGTGTTGCTGTTGTAGGCTGAGGAGCTGTTGTTGGCTCTTCGTCCTGAACGAGAACTGCCTTTGCAGTAAATGCAGCACCTGCTACTTTGTTAGCACTATTGTCAATATAACCGATGTCCTTCTTTTCGCTTTCGAAGAGCTCATCATATGTATCAGCCTCTGTACCTGTAAGATAATCAACATTGAGATTTACTGTTGTGTCACCGCTGCCTACAACATCAAATGTAAATGTGCAATAAACATTCTCTGACTTGAAGTTGAAAAGATCAAGGCTTGAGCAGGTGAAGAGAACCTTATTTGTAAGGCTTGGATTCCAAACGATGCTTCTCTGGAATACAGGGAAAACCTTTTCCCTTGTATTTGTTGATGCAAGCTTGAGAACCTTGCTGTCGTATGTAAGACTGCTCTGTGCATTAACGATCATGTGATCTGCCTTGAGAAGGTAAGTGACAACAACCTGCTTTGTCTGTGCATTGTAATCATACGAAACAGGATCTGCCACATTTGATGTAACATTGATCTTGTTGCCTGCACTTGTTTCTTCGCTTGTTTCGGCAGCACTTGCTGAGAAAGGCAGAGCTGTGAACATACACAGCACCATCATTACCGCAAGAACCACAGAAAGCTTTTTCTGAATTTTTTTCATACTTGCTGCTCCTTTAATAAAATAAAATTACCGTTCGCCACAGTTTTGTGGCAATACTTCTAAGCTTCGGAAACTTTAACAGTACAAAATTCCCGAGGACAACTAAATTATAGCACATTTAAGTTGTTCGGGCAATGAATCTGTTATTCTTTTAACGGAAATGTTTTAGCTAAAAATCTGTGCAAAATAACGGTGAAATTGTTGCATTGTACAAATTTTCGTGCTTATTATTGTGTATATTGCCTTTTTATCGACCGTTTTTACATATATTGACAATTACAATATAAGAATTTTCAGTGTTTTACGCCTGTTCATTTCATATAAAAAACAAAAGCCCGAATTCGAGAAATATCGGATTCGGGCTTGCTTATTATCAGAATTTATCAGAATGATTTAAAAAGCTCAATTGCTTTTGCGGGATCTGCGGCTCTGAAAACGGCTGTTCCCGCAACGCAAACATCAACGCCTGCCTCTGACGCCTGCTCAATGGTATCTCTGCCGATTCCGCCGTCAGCCTCAATAAGGATATTGTTCAGACCTCTGCGTTGGCATTCCCTCTTGATTTCCTTAACCTTCGGCATCATCTCGGGCATAAAGCTCTGTCCGCCAAAGCCCGGTTCAACCGTCATAACAAGTACAAGGTCAAGCTTTTCAAGATACGGAAATACTGTCCAAGCAGGAGTGTTTGGCTTTAGAACAAGTCCGGGTTTGATTCCTCTTGACTTGATTTTCGCAATTGTATCATCAATGTCAGAGTCGCATTCAACATGGAAGGTGATGATATCCGCACCTGCATCGGCAAAATCGTCAATATATTTAAGCGGATCGCTTATCATAAGGTGAACATCAAACGGGCGGTTTGAGAACTTTCTTACCGCCTTGATTACGGGAGCGCCAAAGGTTATGTTCGGAACAAAGTGGCCGTCCATAACATCAAGATGCATCCAATCGGCGCCCGCCAGATCCATTCTTTCAATTTCTTCACCCATTTTTGAAAAGTCACAAGACAAAAGTGACGGAGCTATTTTCATATTTTACATCCTTTCCTACGGTTTTTGGACAGCCGGAGCAAAAACAGCGGCGGCGCCCCAGAACAACGCATAAATCAGCACTTCAAGCGAGCCCATAACCTGTACACCGGCATAAAGCGAAAGCGTTGACGCAACGAGCAATCCGAAAATTACGGCAATCAGCTGAATTATGATTGAAAGCGAAATATTGTGCTTGATTTTTACGCAACCCGTAACTGCACGGGCAAGCGATGCGGCTTTGCCGTTTGTAATGAGATATGAACGGGAGGTTTCCTCAACCGTATCCTCTGCCTCCTTGAGAACATTTCCGAGTCCTGTCGGAAGCACCTTGATACTGCGGTAGAACAAATCGTAGAGTTTTGCAACAAGGTCATTTGTAACATTATAATCGGTTGTTCTGATGAGGAAGCTTATGCCGTTGGTTTCGGCTCTCTGCATTTCAGCCTTGAGCTGAGCATCGGGAGTGTATCTTGTAACAAACATTGCAACAAGTCTGCCTGCTCTTGACAGATATGTAACCTGTCTGCCCTGAGAAGTATATTTCTCCTCATATTCCATATTCGGAACTTCCACGCTGTACTTTTCCATAAGCGTGCGTGAACCCACAAGGATTCTTTCGCTCTTAATCCATCCCACAAGTCCGATTTCATCCTCATAAAGAACGCTTTCAACCTCGGGAAGTGTTTCCTCGGTTTCTGCAACTACCGAATCAAAAGCATTTGCAATCGGATTCTGAGCCTCTTTAAGAATTGCAATTCCGCAGAGAAGAGATTCGTCAATGCCGTAATCCTCAAAGGTTTTGATGCCCTCAAGCGATATTGACTCGGCAGGGAACAATTCATTTGCATCTATCATTATAGCCGTACTGTCGCAGAACTGCTTTACCGACGGATAACCCGAAAGCATTGAGCCGTAGGAGAGCAGGGTTTTGCAGAGCTTTCTCACGGGGGCATTAACAGAAAGAAGTGTTGCCACAGGCACAGACACCGCAGTGATAAGTGCAAATGCATTCAAAGCGTCTGCAAATGACAGCTTAACAACACCGTACATTACCGCAATGATTATTGATGCGATTGTTGTTATCGGGGCAAGCTTTGACGCCAAATCCTCGCTCGGGTCGGGTGCATAAGATATTTTGAGAAAGTTTGACGGAAATTCGGTCTTATGCTGATAGGCAATTATCGGACGGTCGGCGGCAGTACCGCTCATCATCTGCATTGCAACAGACTCGTTGTTGTAAATTTTTGACGCATATTTCTGTCCCTTTGACGAAACAAATTTGAAATTGTCCTTTACACGAAGAACCATATAAAGCTTTCCCACATTATTTGCAAAGAACGCAAGCATAGGAATTACCGTGTAGTAGTTCACATGAAATCCGTTCAAATCGCCAAGGCAGAAGAATGACACAATTATCTGAATCATTCCTGCCGCACCTGCCACGGCAACGGCTGTATCGGAATTACCTTTGATATGCACAAGCGGTGAAAGTCCGCTGAGCATTGCCACACGGTTCAGCACAAGCGATGCCGCCATAAGAACAAACAGCAAAATTGCGTATGCCGCCGGTGCAAAAGGAACTGCCGAACATATTGCACTCGGAAAAATTCTTGTAACGATTGTGAGAACAACCACAACTGCGGCAATTATTCCCGACAACAGACTTCTCATAAAGAGCTTTCTTATATTATGATTCAGCTCATAGAGAATACTTTTTTCGTCCTCCTCGCCTGTATAATCCTCAACAGGCTTTGAATTTTCCTCTTTCACGGTATCGTTATCGTCGGATTCATCCTTTGAAAAGATTCCGACAAGGGCAGAAATAACCTTTTCGCCTATAGGGCGGTTATCCTTATGCTTTTCCTCGGTCGGGGCGATCTCCTCATCAACGGTTGTCGGCTCGGGACGAAGCACATGAGCGATTACCGAAGGATTCTTTGAACGCACATACTCCTCATACTCGTTCGCTACAACCTCGGAAAATCTGCCTGCCTTGACATTGATAATATTTCTCGGTTCATCGGGACGATACACGGGAACCTTTGCAACCACCTTGCGAGGCGGTTTTTCGGTATTCGGGAACTGATGAACGGGAGTCTGCGAAGCCTCTTTCTTTTCTTTGGTTTCGGTCTTTTCCTCCGGCTTATCCTCGGGAATGTCGATATCTATGGTATGGTAGCTTTTAATTTCAGCCTCGTCGCGAAACTGGTCAACCTCTCCGAGCACTTCACCCGAAAATTCTGTGTTTTCATCATACTCAGGTGTGAGGGTGACTATCTTATTTTCTTCCTCGGCGGCTTTTTTCTTTGCCTCCTCATACTCACGCTTGGCTTTTTCGGCTCTTTCAGCAGCCTTTTTTTCAGCCTCTGCTTTAAGCTGTTCGGGAGTTACAAGGTCATCGTCATTTCCGTCCATTATAAGCTCTGCCTGCATTGTGGCGGCAGTTTTATCCCCGACTATTGAGTTTGAAGTATCAGGTTCGGATTCATCAAGCGGATTTGTATTTTTTAACCTCGGCTTTTTGTCGGCATTGCTGAAAATCTCTTCAATCTTCGGCTTTGCACGGTATTTCTGTGCCGTCTGCTCCATTCGCTCCTGATCGGCAAGATAGTGGGTTTCTTCGAGTATGCTCTCGATTTCAAGCTCTTTAAGCCTGTCCTTGTCCATATCAGCCAAAGCATTCACTCCTTTTTATTTACTCTCGGGCAGATAGTTAGATTTATCGGAAACTATGCCGCCCGAGCGGTACTCTCTGTTTTTACAATCTTTGACATTTAAACACACAACTTTGATAACATCAAATGATTTTATTTAAACATAATATTTCATCAATGTGGGCGGATGATATCCTCCCGTCTGAAATATAGTCGCAATGCGTCGTGCATAAATGCACTGCCTTTTGCTCGTTATTTCAGACAGCGCTTTGCTCCCTTTTTCCGCCACCGGCGGCGGTCGCAAGGCTACCCCTACATACTTTCATAAATTTTCCATTTTACATTTTCAATTTTCAATTTGACATCAGCGGTTTTTCATCGCTTTGTACATCAAAATTCCTGCGGCAACCGACGCATTAAGGGAATTTATCTGGCCTTTCATGGGCAATGACGCTATTACATCGCACTTTTCACGGACAAGTCTGGAAATACCCTTACCTTCATTGCCGATAACAATTGCACACGCACCCGAAAAATCACACTCGTCATAATCCGTGCCGTCCATATCCGCGCCGTAAACCCACACGCCTTTTTCTTTGAGTTCATCAAGTGTAACCGCAATATTAGTCACCCTTGCAACACGCATATATTCAATTGCGCCTGCAGACGCTTTGGCAACCGTGTAGCTTAAACCGGCACTTCTGCGTTTCGGAATAATAATTCCGTGAACTCCGGCACATTCTGCGGTTCTGATTATTGCACCGAGATTATGCGGATCTTCAACCTCATCAAGCACAACAACAAACGGAGCTTCGCCCCTGCTTTCGGCATATTCGAGGATATCGTCAACCGTTGAATAATCCTTTGCCGCCGCAAATGCGACAATACCCTGATGAGTTGCACCGCCGCTCACATAATCAAGCTTTGTGCGGTCAACCTCCTTAACGGGAATTTTCTTGTCACGGGCTTTTGCGAGGATTCCCACAATCGCACCGCTCTTTTCACCCTTTGCAACAAGAATTTTGTCAATTGGGCGGTTACTGCGAACAGCCTCACTTACAGGATTTCGCCCTGCAATCACATCAGGCTTTTGTTCTGTATTTTCAAATCTTTCGTTTTTCATCATAATCAGCCTTATTCGGTTTCCTTTTTATTTTTTGTGTCTGCATTGGACACACCGCTTCATTTTGCTATCTATTATAACATAACAATTCAAATTATTAAATACTTTTAAGCCATTTGTTTTTAAAAACTCAAACTCTGTACAATGTATCAAGAGCAATCGCTCCGGAGTCGATGTATTCGGGAATTATGCCGTACATTCCCGTTTGTATGTCCTCAAAAAGTATCATGTGCGGAGGGAACACTGTAAAACTGCAGTACACGGCAATCAAAAGCAACATCATAAACACGCAGGGCAAAAAAAGCTGTTCAATTTTTCTTTCACCGTATTCAAGCCTTGCGCTGAGTGCAAACCCGGAAAAACACACGGCAATTGCACAAATGAACCTTGGCAGATCTGCATTTTCAACACCGAGTGCATAGATCAGCAGATATGACGCAAGGCAGAATATTCCGACAAACCACAGCGAAATAATTCTTGACACGGCAAAGCGATGGAATCCCGAGCGTTTTCCGATTGCCTCAACAAGACTCCACACAAGGTAGGAAAGCATAACAACCTTGGTCTGCTCCCACATACTGCCGTTTACGGCACCGAAAAATATGCCGAGCAACGCACCGTTTGTCAGGGAATAAAGATTTTTGAACACAATTATCATCAACGGAACAATGACAAGCCCCCAAAGCCTCATTTTCACGGTTTCCTTTTTCATAAAACACACCTCGCCGATGTATTTTATGAGCAGAGATTGTCATATATTACCTTGCCACAATTTGAATCGCAGAAAAAAATGTTTTTTTGAATCACGAATTTGCGATTTATTTTTCTAAATTTGCACTTATACATTCTGTATAACTCAACATTTTAAACATCAATGTGGAAAACTATGTTGAAAGTGTTGAAAGTGATGTTAAAAAATCCCGATACTACACGAAGTTTACAAAGTTGTAACTTTTAACATTAAAAAAATAGGTTTTCCACATTTTTGGATACAGGATTGTAACGGGGAAATTAGATTACATTCTGTATAATCCACATGTCAAGTGGTATTTTTTGCTTTTTTCAACATTTTTGATTTACAGAAAATGTTTTATAAAATCAAAAAAACAGGCACACCGCCGTGTACCTGTAAATTTCGTGTTAAATTGTCGGCTTTTAGTTTCTGAGAAGATGAATCGCCGTTTCAGCTTTCTCAATAATCCTCAAATCATTATCATAGGAGCACATTTTTCGTGCCTGTTGCAAATCAACCCAAATATAACTGTCAATTTCCTCCTCCTGAATTTTGACATTATCCGTAAATGCCTGTGCAAGAAAAAAGACAACCCGTTTGCGAATTTTACCGAAAGGACAGTATTCGCTGATTTCACGAAAGCCCTTTTCAATCACGACATCAAGACCTGTTTCCTCTTTAATTTCACGGATTGCTGTCTGATGTTCGTTTTCACCGTCTTCAATATGCCCCTTCGGAAAGCTCCAATATCTGCCGTTGCTGTTCTTTACAAGCAGAATTTTCGTGTTCTGTCTGCTTTTGTAGAAGATAACCGCACCGCACGACTTTTCGTAAAGGCACACAATGCTTTTCAGCTTAATATTTTTCAGCTTTGAAAGCACCTGTCGCAGTTCCGGCTCATAAAACACCTCACCGTATTGTGAGATTATGGGACGCTCGCCGTCAAGTCCGTCAAATTCGGCAACGGCAACCACAATGCCCTCAAAATATTCTGTTACGGGCTTGTGCGAAATCACATACGCACTTTTACAGCGTCCTGAAACGGAGGTAATTTGTGCCGAATACAGCTTATCGCTTATTTTTCCGAACACGCTCACCTTCACGCTGTCTGCTATCATCGGCATACACCTCCTTACAAGAATTTACCCGATATGATATCAGCTAAAAAGTCCGCTCATACTGTCAAGCTGAACCTGAGTGTTGGCACTCATTACACCGTTCACAAAAAGCACCTCGTCAATTCCGTTGGTTTTGCAGTAATTAACAAGATTCTGTTTGAAATATCTGAAATCAATAACATGAACTTCTTCGTAGTTATTTGTGAGATACGGAACAAAAGCGTTGCCGTAGCTTTCCTTTACAACGGCAATCTTCTTGCCTGCCGCCGCATTTTCCGAAGCTGATTTCAGAACAGTGAGAGCATTATCACCCATAATAAACACACCGTAGGTGTTTGAACCGCCCTCTGCGGCTTCATAGTAGGGACTGTCATAGCTTGCGGAAGAACCGTCTGCCTGTGTGATATCCATTGTCACATTATAAGGAAACTTCCAATAACTTACCGTATCGCTGTCAAGTCCGTCTGCCGAGTTGGTAAACGAGCCTGTAAAGCCGTTAATTTTCTGTTCCTTGCAATCATCAAGCGAAAGAACGGGCAAATCTTTTGTATCGGCAAATGCTGTGTAAGCATAGTAAGCGCCGAGGCCTGTCCAATGGTGGTCGCTCTTAAAGTAAATGTAATCCGTATTATGTTCCGCAAGACGGTTGTAGCAGTTAATCGGCGTTACCTTGTCGGAAAGGGCCGCATAAGCCGCCTTGATGTTGTCAGCCTGTGAGGTTGACGGAGCGTCGCTGTCTTTGAGTCTTTGCGGAAGTCCCATTTCGGTATGGTTAGGAACAATCATATCATAAACCTTTACGGAACTGCCGAACTTGTCTGCAAAGCCGTTGATTGTCCGAGCATAGTTCTGCGCTCTTGCATCATCACTGCTGAACAATTCGTAGCCTGTTTTGTTCCACACATAAATGCTGTATGAAAGAGTTCCGTTTTTATTGTCGTCCTTTATGCTCGGTGTCATAAAGTATGCAGGGGAAAGCTCGTCTGCTTTGTTAGCAGTCGGAGATTTTGCGGTTTCGTCGGGAGATGCCGTTGTACCAACTGTTCCCGTGGGAACGCCTGCAAGGGCATCTTCCTTTGAACAACCCTTAAAAATTGAAGTTATAATAAAAATAATAACAAACAGAATTATCAATGCGCTCGCAACGATAATAATTCTGTTTCTGGTTCTTCTTTTGTTTCTTCTTTTTACAGGTCTTCTGACGGGACGCTGTGATGACGGTCTTGCGGCATAGCTTGCAGGACGGCGCTGTTGCTGTCTGCGACGATATTCACGGGAATCAATGCTGTCATCGAAATTATCAAGATCAAAATAATCGTAATCGTTTCTTCTGCTCATAGTGTTACTCTCCCAAACCGAAGAATTTTAAATTCAATTTGAATTCAATGAATTATATAAGTGTATTAATTACTCGCAGTGTACTCTTGTTTGAATCAAAGCAAGCCTTGCTCTGACCGTAAGGACATTATCACTTAGATTATACAACAGAAACTCATCAAAAACAATACAAAAAGCACAAAAAATACAATTTCCGTGAATTAACATTTACAAACGCAAAATAATAAATTACACATTTTTTGAATAAAATCGCAGTAAAAACAGTCAAATTTCTTGAACATATATGCAATTCGTGATAGAATTACAGGGTATGGAATTTTAAAAAATCCTTATCATCTTAAAAGGAGATATTTTTATGGAATACAGGTTTTCCGACAGGGTTTCAAGCCTGAAGCCGAGTGCTATCAGAGAAATTTTTAAATATGCCGCCGATCCGAGCGTTGTATCGCTTTCGGCAGGAAACCCGTCGCCCGATGCATTTCCTGTAAAGGAGATTGCGGAAATCTCGGCAAAGGTTTTTGCAGAAGATCCGATTTCGGTTTTACAGTACAGTGTTTCGGAGGGTTACACTCCGCTGAGAAAGCACCTTACGGAATATATGAAAAAGGAGCATAACACAGGCTCCGACAATGACGACATTCTCATCACAACAGGCGCACAGCAGATTATGGACTTATGCTCAAAGGCTCTTGTAAACGAGGGCGATGTTGTAATCTGCGAGGCACCGTCATTCATCGGCTCGCTCAACACATTCAGAAGCTACAACGCAAAGCTCGCAGGTGTTCCCGTTGAGCCTGACGGTATGAGCACAGAAAAGCTTGAAGAGGCTTTAAAAGCCAATCCGAACGCAAAGCTTATTTACACAATTCCGAATTTTCAAAATCCTTCGGGTGTTACAATGAGCCTTGAAAAGCGTAAGAAAGTTTATGAGCTTGCCAAAAAATACGGTGTTCTCATCATTGAGGACAACCCGTACGGCGACCTGCGTTACAGCGGTGAATATGTTCCGAACATAAAAAGCTTTGATACGGACGGAATTGTAATCTATGCCGGTTCATTCTCAAAGGTAATTTCACCGGGTATGCGTGTTGCTTACACAATTGCACCAAAGCCGATTTTTCAAAAGCTTGTTGTGTGCAAACAGGGCAACGATGTACATACAAACATCTGGTCACAATATGTATGCGATGAATTCATCACAAAGTATGACTTCAACGCTCACCTTGCAAAGCTCCGTGAAATCTACACAAAGAAAGCGAGCTTCTGCATGGAGCTTCTTGACAAATACTGCGCACCGAAAATCACATATCATAAAATTGACGGCGGTCTTTTCATTTGGTGTGACTTGCCCGAGGATATTGATATGCCGAATTTCTGCAAAGAACTCGTTCTCAAAAAGGTTTGCGTAGTTCCGGGCAACGCATTTTTAACTGACGAAAACGAAACCTGTCACAGTTTCAGAATAAACTTTTCAACACCGACTGACGAACAGCTTGAAAGAGGAATAAAAATCCTCGGCGAGTATGCAAACAGTCTTTAATCACGGAGGGGAATAATGGAAAATCAGACAAAAAAAGAGGTTGTATTCAGCGCAATACAGCCCAGCGGAACAATTACACTCGGAAACTATCTCGGTGCGGTTCGCAACTGGGTTACAATGCAGAACGAATACGACTGCATTTACGCTCTTGCAGATTTGCACACAATCACGGTAAGACAGACTCCTGCCGTTATGCGTAAGAATATAATTGATGCTTATGCTTCAATTATGGCTTGCGGTATTGATGTTGAAAAAAGCCTTTTCTTCATTCAGAGTCATGTTCACACTCACGCAGAGCTTGCATGGGCGCTCAGCTGTTACACACAGTTCGGTGAGCTTTCAAGAATGACGCAGTTCAAGGACAAGTCTGCAAAGCACGCCGACAACATCAACGCAGGTCTTTTCACATATCCCGTACTCATGGCTGCCGACATTCTTCTCTATCAGGCTGACAAAGTGCCTGTCGGTGCAGACCAGAAACAGCACATTGAAATTACAAGAAACATTGCAGAGCGTTTTAACGGTATTTACGGCAATGTGTTCAAGATTCCGGACGGTTTCATCCCAAAGAACGGTGCAAGGGTTATGAGTCTTCAGGACCCGACAAGAAAGATGAGCAAGTCCGATGAAAATGTCAACGGCTGTGTACATCTTCTTGATGCCCCCGAGGTTATAATGAAGAAGTTCAAGAGAGCCGTTACGGACAGCGAGGCAAAGGTTCGCTATGCGGAGGGCAAAGACGGCGTAAATAACCTTATGGCAATTTACAGCGCAGTTACAGGTCTTTCATATGAACAGATTGAAAAGGATTTTGACGGCAAGGGCTACGGCGACTTCAAGACAGCTGTAGGCGAGGCAGTTGTTGAAGAACTTCGTCCGATTCGTGAACGCTACGAAAAGCTTGTTGCAGACAAGGCATATCTTGAAAGCTGTTACAGAAAAGCCGATGAAATTGCCCTTAAAATCAGCAGCCGCACAATGGGCAAGGTTATGAAGAAAATCGGTTTTATTTAAACCCGAACAGGAATTTTCTCTATGACAAAAGCAGAAATCAAAGTCATTGACTTTATAAAAAAACACATTCTTTTATTTTTACTCGTTGCGGTAACGATTATTGCAATTTTCCTCAGAGTCTGCGGAATGGATTTTAAAAGCGATGATTTCAACAGCTTTTTAAATCCCTGGTGGAGCATAATCAGGCTGAATGATTTTAACGGGCTTGCAACTCAGGTCGGCAACTACAACATACCGTATCAGATTATAATTTACCTTATGACTCTGTTGCCGTTAAAGTCGCTGTATGCCTACAAAATCGTATCAATAATATTCGATTTTGTACTTGCAATTTCAACCGCAATGCTTGTTTATTCGTTTGCAAAGAATAACCGACGGCTCAAAGCGATACTCACCTACTCAGCCGTACTTCTTTCGGCAACCGTTATTTTTAACTCATCGTTTTGGGCGCAATGCGATTCAATTTACACCTCGTTTATAATCCTTGCAATCCTGTTTTTGCACAAAGACAAGCCGATTGCATCGTTTGTGTTCATCGGCATTGCGTTTGCATTCAAGCTGCAGACCGTATTCATCATCCCTGTTCTGCTTTATTACTGGATTTCGACAAAGAAAATTTCGATTCTGCATTTCTTTATAATCCCTGCACTTGATGTGATAATGTGCCTGCCTGCAATTATTATGGGTAGACCGTTTATCGATATCATCACAATATATGCGGAACAGACCGACTACGGAAAGCTTATTCAGATGAACTGTCCGAACTTTTATGCACTAATATGTGACGGAAACGATATAACATATTACTTTCTGTTCAAGCAATTCTCGGTTCTCCTGACAATTGCCGTACTCGGAATTATGATGTGCATTATCATCTATAAAAAGGTTGATTTGAAGAACCTTGAAGCTTTTCTTCTGACAACAGCGTGGACTGTGTTCACCTGTATCATGTTCCTTTCGTCAATGCACGAACGCTACGGATATCTGCTTGACATTATTTTAATTGTCTATGCGGCAGTAAGTGCAAAGCATTTGTGGATTCCGATTGTGTCAATGCTTATAAGCCTGAGAGGCTATTGCTACTATCTGTTCTCCTACGAGCTTATAAACCTTAAATTTACGGCAATCATCTACACCGCACTTTATGTTTATATAACATTCTTGCTCGTAAAAACAATTTTCAGAGCAAAATCATCTGATAATGTTTTTGCAAAAACAATTTAAAATTAAACATATTTTAAATAACAAACAACCGCCAAAATCCATTATATCGGGTTTTGGCGGTTGTTATTTTTATTTATTCAATGATTTTTAATTTTTGCAAATACAACAGCAACAAGAAATGTGACAAATTCTGTAATTGGGAACGCAAGCCATATGCCTGTCATTTGAACAGCGCTGTTTAAAAGCCAAATTACGGGGACTAACAGCACGCCCTGTCGCAACAGTTGAACTACAACGCCGGGCATAATACTGTCTGTTGCCTGTTCATAGGTTGCAATCATTGCAGAAAAGCCGCTGAACACAAATCCGAGTGACATAATTCTCATTGCCGGCACTCCAAAAGCACACATTTCTTCCGATGCCGAAAACAAAAACAATATCTCTTTCGGAAAAATCAGCACCAAGAGCATACCGACAATCATCATAACAGTCGCTATAATTGTTCCGCTCTTATTTGCTTGTTTAAGGCGACCGTACTCTTTTGCTCTGTAATTAAACCGCATTATAGGCAAACAGCCCTGAATTAGTCCGTTAACCGTCATAAAAATCAACTGCTGAACCTTGAAATATGCTCCGAAAAATGCAACCGCCGTGTCCGAATATCGCACCAAAAACATATTTGCAAAATTCACGGTGAATGCTCCCAACGCATTCATAACAAACGAGGGCAATCCGTAGGAAAATATCAGCTTTATCATCTGCGGTTCAAGGCAGTTTTTAAACAACGGCTTAACCTTTTGTTTTGTAAGAAACAGCTGTATCAACGCAATGATTGTTGAAACAACATAGCCTAAAACCGTGGCAACTGCAGCTCCGACCACACCCATTTTCGGAAACGGACCTATGCCGAAAATGAGCAAAGGGTCAAACACAAAATTAAATACAACACCTGCAATTTGAAACCACATCGGAGCAATCATATTGCCTGTTGCCTGAAGTATTTTTTGAATTACAATATGCACCATATTTGGTATCTGCATAAAAACGCAGACGCTCATATACGCAATTCCGTATTCAAAAATCTCTTTGTTTTGCGTAAAAGCCGAATAATAGGGATTTATTATGAAAAGCGAAAGTAAATTTATCAGCACTCCGACAACTACCGAAATTACCACTCCGAGAGCCGCTGCAGAATTTGCCTTTTGCTGATTTTTCTGTCCCAAATAACCTGCAATCAAAACATTAACACCCACACCTATCCACACGGACAACGCATTCATAAGCGTTGTAATCGGGAATGCAAGCGATACTGCCGCAAGTGCCTGTTCATTTATCCCCGCAACAAACATACTGTCAACAAGGTTGTATGAATACTGAAAAAACATTGAAATCAGCGGCGGTGCCGACATTTGAATTATAAGTTTGTTGACAGGTTCATAAGCCATTTTATTTTCCGTTTTAACGCCCATATTAACACCCCTTGCGTAAAATAAAAATCGCCATACACCCATAATGAGTGTATGGCGAAAATAAGAATCACATCTTAGAAAAATCCATACCAATTTAGATTTATCATATCAATGAGTTAATTATATCATACCTGTAAAAAATATTCAAGATTATCACCAAAAATTTACTTTTTGCTTTCAAGCCACATATCAAGGGCTTTTTCGTAGACATCAATGCTTGTGATTCCGAGATTCATAATGAATGTGTGATACTCCTTTGCGTCAAAGCTTGAGCCAAGCTCGCTTTCGGCTGTTTCACGCATATCAATCATCTTGAGGTAACCTACGGTATAGGGGAGAAAGTAACCCGGATTTGAACGGGCAAGGTCATACGCCTCTTTTGTTGCGGCTGTAACGCTCTCATCGTCAGCCGAACCGAGTGCCGTTGACATATACTCCTTGACTTTTTCATAATCCCAGCCGTTGTAGTTCACACCGACATCGACCATGGAATAGAGAATGTAGCCGAGAATATCATTTGCGTAGATAAGCTTCTTAATGCCCTCGCTTGTATCAAGGTAATCAAGCGTACATTTCGAGGCATACTGCGCCCAGCCCTCGGTAGCGCCGATAAAGCTTAAAATCTTGCGTACATTCGGGATATCCTTGTTTGCATTTGATGCGGTAAACTGATAAAGATGACCCGGATAGCCTTCGTGGGCAAGGGTTGTGTACATCTGAGTCATACCCTTATTTGCAAAATCGGGATTTATCTTGATAATATTAACGCTTGTATCGTCAATTCGTCCCTGAACATAGTACGCTCCCACATTGTCGCTCTTTGCGGAATCGCTCATATAATCTGCCGTGTAAGAGGTTGTAACGGGAGTCGGAAAGTCCTCCTCGATATTCTCAATCAAAAATTCAAGCACCTCATTGGCGTCCTTAAAGTCGGGACTGTAGTCCTGAAATTTGCTCAAGTCATCCTGCGAAACATTGCTCATACTCATTCCAACCTTTGTAAAGCTGTTTGTAAGGTATGACTTAAGCTCCTCGGGAGTCATGCTGCTGCTTGTTTTGTCTTTGACAATTGCCGAATAATACTTTTTGCCGATTTTGCCGTAACCGCAAAGACCTTCTTCGTTTTTGCCTGATTTTTTGAGACTTTCAAGTGCTGAATTTGCTGATTTCAAAGCAGGAATGTAGTATTCTTCAAAATACTTTTTGTTGGTTTCGACAACAGTCTTTTTCTCGGAATCGCTAAGACCGAGTGACTTTATTCTCGACTCAAACTCGTCAACAAGCACGGACTTGTCATTCTTAATATGCTTTTTGCACTCGTCAATTGACTGCTGTGCGATATCTTCAGCCATAAAGTAACCGTCCTCAGCCTGTTTCCTTGTGAACTCAATGCACTCGTCCATATAGCGTTTTGTGTCCTTCAAAACAGCAAGGTAAAGGTCGGTATCATCCTTTTCATAGAAAGTGAATTCTGACAGGGTGGTAAAGAGGTTTGCAACAATTCCCGACTGCGGTGCAAATATACTCTGCAATTCTGTTGTACCCTCATATGAAAGCTGAATTTCAAAGTAGCTTTCAAGGGTGTCATATGTCTGCTTTTGAGAAGAAGTAAGTCCCGAACGGTCAAACTCCTCCAAATCCGTTTTTGCCTCTTTCAGTTCATCAAAGGATTCTTTTGTATCTTCATCGGACACATGGCCGAGGGTATAGTCCTCCTCGTCATATTTCAGACCGTAGTCCGACGGATTTGAAATGTCAAAATGTGCGGTAAGAGCGTCATCCTCAAGTTCTTCCGAAAACAAATCGTCACAATATTTATCAAACTGAATTTGTGCATCCGTTTTGGTTGGTTCTGTATCAGAGTCAAAGCCACAGGCACAAACAGAAAATGCCATAACGGCACACAACATAACAGCAAGCGTACCTTTGAGTGACTTTTTATTTATAATTTTCTTCATTTTGTCCTCCGTAAAGATTGTTGTTTACCAAAGTATAACATATTATCGTGCTGTTATTCAATGATTATTTTTAATTTTTCCCTTTTCCGCAGTAACCGTGGCAACGCTCAAAAGGCATTGCCGTTCTTTTTCAACAATTGTTGAAAACTATGTGGAAAATGTGTATAATAATTAACCCCGTCCAATTGCATTTTTGTAAATTGTAACCATTTGTAATTATTTGTAATTTTCTCTGTAGGGGCGTTCATTGGACGCCCGCCTTGATGAAATATTATGTCCATACACATATGTTTTGATATAACATAAATTGTGTATTCAAATTTGCACGAATTGGGTACGGCGGCTCGCCGTAATTTTCAATTTATAAATGCTTTATCGCTTCGCTTAAATCCGTACACAAAAAATCTATCATCGGGTTTATTTCGTCTGTGGGTTCGAGCAAATCGGGAACCATAACCGTGGTCATACCTGCGGCATGGGCAGATTTTATGCCGTTAATGCTGTCCTCAAACGCAACGCAGTCCACAGGCTCAAGTCCGAGCTTCTTTGCGGCAATCAAAAAAACCTCGGGATCGGGCTTGCCGTTTTTAACATCATCACCGCACACGAATGCGTCAAATTTATCATAGAGATTGATTTTCTTCATCAGCGTAAGAGCCGTTTGTGACGAGGTTGAAGTTGCAAGCGAAATTTTACAGCCGACTGATTTTAAATAATCAAAAATTTCGTACAAGCCTTTTTTTACAGGCACACCGTTCTTTTCGATACGCTTAAAATAGCGGATTCTCGACTCCGCCTTGTAAGCAGGATAGTCAAAATCATCGCCGTAAACCGATTTGTAATATTCGCAGGAATCCTCACGGCGAAGTCCTATTGTCTTTTTGAAAATGTCGAGATTAAACTCTTTGCCGTCCTCATCAAGCATTTCCTGCCAGATTGAATAAACAAGCCTTTCGCTGTCAATCATAAGCCCGTCCATATCAAAAACTGCGCCCTTAAACATAAAACCGCCCCTTTTTTCGCTTTTAAGTCTGTATATAATAGCATATTTTACAAAAAAAGACAAATCGGTTGTAATTGCGACAAAGTTATGATACAATTGTTTGAATGGTCTGTGAAAAATATAAATTTGAGGGTAAGGAAGTTTTATGGCAACATCAATTTATGCAAAACCTATCAAAGCAAAAACGATTTTGAAATTCACTCTGCCAACCGTTCTTATGATGGTTTTTATGTCACTTTACACGGTTGTTGACGGAATCGTTGTTGCAAACTGTGTCGGAAGTGACGCATTGTCTGCAATCAATATTGTATATCCGTTCACGCTCGTATTTATGGCTGTGGGCTTAATGTTTTCAACAGGCTCAAATGCTATAATCGCAAAGAAAATGGGAGAAGGCAAACAAGAGGAAGCAAACCGACTTATGTCCGGTGTTGCAATCACGGCAACGGTCATTTCTGTTATCATTGCTGTGGTGTTCACAATTTTTGCCGAACCTATGTACATGATGTTCGGCTCAAACGAAAAGATTCTCCCCTACTGCATTGACTACGGCAGCGTTATGATTCCGTACGGCTTTGTAATGTGCTGGCAGATGCTCAACCAATCATACCTTGTGACAGCGGACAAGCCACATATCATGCTTGTTTTCTCGATACTGTCGGGTTGCACAAACATTGTGCTTGACATTCTTTTTATGGCAGTGTGGGATTTTGGAATAATCGGAGCAGGACTCGGCACCATTATCGGAATGGCTGTGGGTGCAATTCCGCTTTTGCTCTTTTTCAACAAGAAGCAGACTTTGCACTTTGGCAAGCCAGAATTCAAGGTAAGTGAAATCCTCTTTGCTATGGCAAACGGCTCGTCCGAGGCTGTGACAAATCTTTCAACAGCCGTGACAACAGCGCTGTTCAACATTCAGATGATGCACTTTGCAGGCGCAAAAGGCGTTGCGGCTATAAGTGCTATTTTGTACATTCACTTTATTTTCATAGCGGTTTCGTTCGGATTCACTTCGGGAGTTTCACCCGTCATCAGCTTTAACTACGGCGCACAAAATCACGAAAAACTGCAAAAGCTGTTCAAATTATGCATAAAAATCACGCTGATAATTTCGGTTGCAATGATTACAGCATCTGAATTTTTTGCAGAACCGCTTGTCGGAATTTTCTCGGCAGGCGACGAAAAAATCCAGCAGATTGCACTCAGCGGATTCAGAATTTTTGCAATAAATTATCTGTTGTGCGGAATAAATATTTTTGCATCGGGACTTTTCACCGCACTCAACAACGGCAAGATTTCAGCCGTGATTTCAGTTGCAAGAACGCTTGTTTTCGAATGTGCCGCAATGCTGATTTTGCCGATGTTTATAGGCATAAACGGTGTATGGTCGGCATTGCCCGTTGCAGAATTGTGTGCCGTTGCAATTTCCGTAACATTTATAATTGCCAATGCAAAGAAATATCATTTGGTAAAAGTTTAATATATAGCGATATGTAGCGGCGATCAGTGATCGCCATTTGATTTGGCTGCAAAGCCAAATCAACCATACACCAATATTTTGAAATACGGTCGAACCGATTTTGCAATCGTTTCGATTGGCGTTCACTGAACGCCGCTACATATTTGGATTCACACCAAATAAAAAGTCCGAACATTTTGCGTGTTCGGACTTTTTTCATAGATTAAATTTTCAACGATTAAATTTTAATTAAAATCAAATTGCACGAACTCTGATTACGCCGTCAACTGCTGCGATTTTTGCAAGGTCATCTGCACCTGCGCCTGCAACATCAATAATTGTGTAAGCATAGTCGCCACGGCTCTTTGAAAGCATATTTTCAACATTGCCGCTGATCTGTGTGAGAACCTTCTTGAGAAGCTCGGGAACATTCTTGTGAGCAACGCAGAAACGAGTATCGTCAGCATTTGTTCTTGCAAGTGAAATTGCAGGATAGTTTACGGAGTTGATGATGTTACCGTTCTCGAGGTACTCCTTAACCTGATCACAAGCCATAACAGCACAGTTTTCTTCACTTTCGGGAGTTGATGCACCGAGGTGCGGGAGGCAGATAATATTCTCTTCACCGAGGATATCGTCTGTTCCGAAGTCTGTAACATACTTAGCAACCTTGCCGCTCTTAACAGCCTCAAGAACTGCTGTTGAATTAACAAGACCGTCACGGCTGAAATTGAGAATACGAACACCGTCTTTCATCTTGGCAATCATATCGGCATCAACCATATCTCTTGTGTCGTCAGTAAGCGGAACATGGATTGTAAGGTAGTCGCAATTTACCATAACATCTTCTGCACTCTTCAGGAGCTTAACTGTAGGAGCAAGCTTGAGAGCGTTGCCTACAGACATAAACGGGTCAAAGCCGATTACATTCATACCGAGAGCAACAGCGGCATTTGCAACAAGAATACCGATTGCTCCAAGACCGATAACACCGAGTGTCTTGCCCTTGATTTCGGGACCGACGAACTGACTTTTGCCCTTTTCAACCATCTTACCGACAGCTGCACCGTTGCCCTTGAGAGTCTTTGCCCATTCATAACCCTCAATAATCTTACGGTTTGAAAGAAGAAGTCCTGCGATAACAAGCTCCTTAACAGCGTTTGCGTTAGCACCCGGTGTATTGAAAACAACAATACCCTGCTCACTGCACTTATCTTTCGGAATGTTGTTTGTGCCTGCTCCTGCTCTTGCAATTGCAAGAAGGTTATCGGCAAATTCCATATCGTGCATTGCGGCACTTCTTACAAGAACTGCGTCAGGATTCTGAACATCGTCACCGTATTTATAGTTATCACCGAGACGGCTTGTGCCGATAGCGGCGATTTTGTTTAATGTAAGAATGTTATACATCAAAATCAATCCTTTTTAATTTTTTATTTTAAGAATTTACAATAACAGGCGAACAGCGTTCGCCCGTCATATCATAATATTCAATAATTACTTGTTTTCAGCCTCGAACTTCTTCATAAACTCAACGAGTTTTTCAACGCCCTCATAAGGCATAGCGTTGTAGATTGAAGCTCTCATACCGCCGACTGTGCGATGACCCTTGATATTAACAAGACCGTTTTCAGTAGCCTCTTTAACGAATTTAGCGTCAAGGTCAGCGTCACCTGTAACGAACGGAACATTCATAAGCGAACGATCCTCGGGAACAACAGTACCCTTGAAAAGCTCTGAAGAATCAAGGAAACCGTAGAGAAGGTCAGCCTTCTTCTTGTTGATTTCATACATCTTATCAAGACCGCCAACCTCGTTCTTAATCCACTCAAGAACAAGCTTTGCAATGTAGATTGTGTAGCAAGGCGGTGTGTTGAACATTGAACCGTTGTCAGCGTGAGTTTTCCAGTTAAGCATTGTAGGAGTGATATCCATAGCGTTGCCGATAAGATCCTCACGAACGATAACAACCGTAAGACCTGCCGGAGCCATGTTCTTCTGTGCGCCTGCATAGAGAACGCCGAATTTTGAAACATCAATCGGTCTTGAAAGAATACAGGAAGAAATATCTGCAACGAGCGGAACATCACCTGTGTCGGGAAGCTCGTGATAAACGGTACCGTAAATTGTGTTGTTCATGCAGATGTAGAAATAGTCAGCGTCCTTTGTGAATGTTGAAGGATCAAGCTTTGGAATGTATGTGAATGTCTTGTCAGCCGATGAAGCAACAACATTAGCCTGACCGTAACGGGCAGCCTCTGCATGAGCTTTTTTGGCCCACTGACCTGTAATAACATAATCAGCCTTGCCGCTCTTTGTCATAAGGTTCATAGGGATAGCCGCAAACTGTGTTGATGCACCGCCCTGAAGGAAAAGAACCTTATAGTTGTCGGGAATGTTCATAACCTCTCTCAAAAGAGCCTCGGCACCCTCGATGATTGTACCGTAAATTTTTGAGCGGTGTGACATTTCCATAACGCTCTGACCGCTGCCCTCATAATCGAGCATTTCTGCCGCAGCTTTTTTAAGCACAGACTCAGGCAGCATTGAAGGACCTGCCGAAAAATTATATACTCTTGCCATTTCTGATATCTCCCTTTTTAAAGAAAATTTAAAAATATAGTTGTAAAAATAAATACATTCAAATTATACGCTTTTAGCACGCTAAAGTCAATAAATTCATAGCACTAAAGCATAAAAATCGAAAAAATTCGTGATTCTGTTGTGCGAATGAATCAGCCAAGCTTAATTTCGCCAATGCAACCAACGATTTCATCTCTCATACGCTCAGCCTCTTTACGAGCGGCAACGGCAAAATCATCTTCTGTAAGCCCCTGCTTTTTCCATGCACACATAATACCGCGGCTTGAGTTGATGATTGCACCAAGACCGTTTTCGTCAAATGCGTTTTTAACATCATTAGCACCGCCGCCCTGAGCACCGTAACCGGGAACAAGGAAAAATGTGTGCGGAAGTTTTGCTCTCATTTCACCGAGCTGTTCGGGATATGTTGCACCCACAACTGCACCTACTGCCGAATAGCCGTGCTTACCCATAAGGTCTTCGCCCCAGCCTTCGCACATCTTGCCCATATGCTCATAAACGCTCTCATTTGTTTCAAGCTTCATATCCTGAAGTTCGCCCGAGCTTGGGTTTGAAGTTTTTACAAGAACAAAAATGCCCTTGTCGTCCGAATCGCAAATTTTTGCAAGCGGCTTGATACCGTCCGTTCCGAGGTAGCCGTTTACCGTGAGTGCGTCTGCACCGAATGCGTCAATACTTTCGCCTGCAACATCTGTATGACCGAGGTGTGCCGTAGCATATGCCTCCATAGTTGTGCCGATATCGTTACGCTTGCCGTCTGTGATAACGAACATACCCTTTGACTTTGCATAAGCGATTGTGTCGCAAAGAGCCTTTACACCCTGCCAGCCATACATTTCATAATATGCAGCCTGAGGCTTTACGGCAGGCACAATATCATAAAGTGCGTCAATAAGCGCCTTGTTAAATTCAAAAAGCGCAGCAGCCGCACCCTCAAGCGTCTTGCCATACTTTTCAAAGCATTTTGTTTTGATTGATTCGGGAACATAGTCAAGCTTAGGGTCAAGACCTGCAACCGTAGGATTCTGCATTTTTACAATATTTTCGATAAGTCTGTCAAATGCCATAGTGATTCTCCTCATTTTTTGTTATTCTGTAGGGGCGAACCGTGTCGCCCATACGAATTATTATTTTTTAGCTGTTGATAATATCATAAAGTTCATTTGAGAACTTGTAATAATCCTGTCTGTCCTCTTTTACGAACTGAATTGCAGGACGGGGATGTGTGTTGTACTGACCTGTGAGAAGGTACGGAATATCGTAACCCCACTTAACGCCCTCAGCCTTAAACTTGTGGGTGTACTCCTCAATGATTTTGAGAATAGGAGCAACCTGATACTTCGGGTTCTTGAGGAAACCGAGAAGAAGTTCAAGCGCACAGTTGCCTGCGCCTCTGCCCATGCCGTCAACGGTTGCGTCAAGGTAGCTGACACCCTGAGTCATAGCCTCAATTGTGTTGGCAAAAGCAAGCTGCTGGTTGTTGTGAGCGTGAATACCGACCGACTTGCCGTACTTGTCGGCAATTGAGCAGTAAAGGTCTGCAAGTCGCCTTGACTCCTCGGGATAGAGTGCGCCGTAGCTGTCAACAATGTAGAAAGCGTTTACTGGAGTTTTGCCGAGAGTTTCAAGAGCCGCTGTAATATCCTCGGTTCTTGCCTTTGAAACAGCCATAATATTGATTGTTGTTTCGTAGCCCTTCTTTGCAGCGTCTTCAATCATTTCAACAGCCGCAGGAATTGCGTTGATGTATGTTGCAATTCTGATGAGGTCAATCGGGCTGTCCTTCTTTGCGATAATATCCTTCTTAAAATCTGTTCTGCCGACATCAGCCATAACAGCGATTTTAAGAGGAGTCTTGTTGTCGCCTACAATTTTTCTGATATCTGCATCGTTACAGAATTTCCACTTACCGAAATCTTCTTCGTTAAAGATTTCCTTTGATGCCTTGTAGCCGAATTCCATATAATCAACACCGGCTTTAACATTTGCATTGTAAAGAGCCTTGATAAATTTGTCGTCAAATCTGAAATCGTTACAAAGACCGCCGTCACGGATTGTTGCGTCTACTACTCTGATGTCCTGTCTTACCGACAGGAGGTCACCCTTCTGTGCCATAATTTTACTCCTTTATGTTAAAGTTTATATTAAATTTATTTTGTAGGGGCGGATATCATCCGCCCGCTTGATGTGAATTTATGTTTATAAAAAATTATTTGATATCGTCAATGTTGTTTTAAAATCATATCCCGTTGAAATAAAACATTTGTATTTTTAAAACAAAACAACATATTTTAATGAACAAGCAAATAGCGATTATTCGCACATAAAATTTAATCTGAAAATACAATTTTACCGCCGAGGATTGTCTTTTTGACTTTACCTGTGAGGGTTCTGCCTTTAAACGGGGTGTTTTTGCTTTTGCCGTGAAGTTTACCGGCATCAACTGTCCATTCTTCATCTGGATTTATAAGAACAACATCGGCATTTGCACCGACTGAAAGAGTGCCTGCGTTGATTTTCAAAATCCTTGCAGGATTAACGCTCATCTTCTCAACAAGCTGTGAAAGCGTCATTCTGCCTGTCTTAACCAGGTATGTGTTGCAGACCGCAAACGAGGTTTCCATGCCGATTGAACCGTTGGGGGCTTTTACAAAATCAGCCTTTTCCTCGGGTGTGTGCGGTGCGTGGTCGGTTGCTATGGCATCAAGTGTGCCGTCACAAAGCCCGTTGATAATCTCGTCAACATCAGCCTGAGCTCTGAGAGGCGGATTCATTCTGTAATCAGCGTCACCTCTTAAAAGCTCCCTGTCCGTGAGCGAAACATAATGCGGAGCGGTTTCGGCGGTCACCTTAACACCTCTCCTTTTGGCATCACGGATAAGTGCAACGCTTGTTTTGGTGCTGACATGGCAGATATGAATAGGCTCGTTAAGAGCGGCGGCAAGCGCAATTTCTCTTGCAGTTCCGCAGTCCTCGGCACCGGCAGGGATTCCCTTGACTCCGAGCTTTTCAGAAACCTCGCCCTCGTTAATTTTACCGCCGTCGGCAAGAAACAAGTCCTCGCAATGTGCGACAATTGTCATGCCGAGCTTTGGAGCTTTTTTCATTGCGTCACTCAAATACTTTGTGTTTTCAACAGGTCTGCCGTCATCGGTAAGTGCTATTGCACCTGCACTTTTCACAGCGTCAATGTCTGTGGGTTCTTCGCTTTTAAGCCCCTTGGTAACGCTTGCCGCAACATAAACACGGCTGTCGGCATCTTTAGCTTTGTCAAGAATATACTTTACAATTTCGGGGCTGTCGGTTGTGGGATTGGTGTTAGGCATTGCAAGCAGGCTTGTAACACCGCCTGCGGCAGCCGCCTTGCATCCCGTTATAATATCCTCTTTGTGAGTCTGACCGGGATCACGAAGATGCACATGCATATCAACAAATCCCGGAACGGCACAAAGACCGTCTGCATCAATAATCTCTCCGTCTGATGTAATGCCGCTGCCGATTTCGGCAATCACACCGTCCTTTATGAGAATATCTGTTTTTTCGTTAAGCTTGTCGGCAGGGGAAACAACCACTGCGTTTTTAATTAGCATTTCCATGTTTTTCCTCCGTTAAGAAAAGAAATTATCTTCTCTTGTTTCTGTTTGCAGGGCGGCGATTCTGCTGGGGGCGGCGGTCGGTTCTGCTGTGAACCTGAACAAGTCCGTCACTCTCGCCTCTTTCGGCACGCATTCTTGCACGCTCTGCCTTTTGTCTTTCTCTCTCTCTTCTCTCTTCCTCTGCCTTTTTGCGTTTGGCAATCGCACGCTTATGCTTTATCATTATTGAAACATTCTTGCAGAAATATCCGCAGTGAATGCCAAAATTCTTAACTCCGCCTGCAAAGCCCCTGAGAGCGTTACCGATGTTTTTGCCTACATTGGCAAGAACCTCTTCCGTTGACCGTTTATCGGTCGGTTCACCCTCGGTTTCTTTATTATTCTCTTTTTCAAGAGCGTTCTGCTTTACGGTTTCTGCTTTTCTTTCAACCTCGCCGATAACATCAAAGTCCTCGGCATCTCTGAGGTCTGAGCTTTTGATAACCCCCATTGACTTTTTGGGAGCTTCGTCAAAAAAGTCATAACCGCTGTCAAACTTGTTTTTCTTAGCCTTTGCCCTTACAAGCTCCTCATCATCAACCTCTTCCCCGGTTTTCTCCTCGGGATCGTCACTGCCGAAAATGATGTTTGCGTACTTGTCAACCTTTTTTTCAAGCGGATGCTTTTGTTCGGAAACCTCCTCGGTTTCTTCAACATCGGCATCGTCCTCACGGTCGATATCGTCAGGCTCGCTTGTTTCAAAAAGATCGTGTTCGGGTTCGGGGATAACGAGTGTAGGGCCTGACGAAGAGCTTATGTCCTCGTGTTTTTCAGGTGTTTCTGCGTTATCTTTTTCGTTTTCGTCAATTTTTTCGGGTTCAGTCTCTGAGGTATCTGCTGCGGTAGGCTCCTTTTTTTTTTCGTCCTCCGTGCTGTTTTCCTCGTAACCGTAGTTGTTTTTATATGCCTCACGCTCAAGCTCACTCTTGTAAGCCTTTGCGGAGTTGATTATCTCGTCAATTTCTTTTTCCTTGGCGTCATCCGTGTCATAACCAAAGTTTGAATACTCACTTGTAATTTCTTCCGGTTCTTCCATATTTTCGATTATCGGCTCGGGAGCATATCTTCTGCCCGGCAAAGCCGGTTCTTCTTCAACCTCTTCCGCATATCTCTGCTTTTTCTTTGAGCGTTTATCGGGTTTTTCGGGAGAATTGTCAAAATTGTTGATGTCGTAGTCCGTACCCTTTTCACCGAGTTTATACTTGACTGCAAGTTCTTCAAGAATAGCGTTATTCTTCTTAGCCTTTTTATGCTTTCTGATTCTCACGGCAAAAATTATGATGAGAACAATCAAAATAAGGATAACAACACCGCCGCCGATGATTATGTACGGAATAAATCCCTTTGAAAACGGCAGGTCGCTGAATTTTACCGAAGATACAATTTTGGAAAAAGTATCGTAGTCAACGGTTGTAACATCACCCTCTGTTCTCTGCATTGTGATATTAATGTTCATACCGTCATAAACCGTGTTGGCAACAAAGGTTTTTACATCGCCCTTACTGCTCTGAGCAGTTGCGTCAAACACAAGCCACACAACTTTTTCTTTTTGGTCGGGAGTACAGCTCCGATACTCGTCGGAATTAAGAAAATTATTGCGTATATTTGAAAGCTCGCTTGAAGAAAGCTGAGCATAGTTGCCGACATTCTCGCTGCTCTCATTTTTTGTCATTGTCACGGTCAGAATAACCGATGACATATTATCCATACCCTGAAGATAGATATTTCCGTTCTGAAAGGTTTTCATTGTTGTGTCATAATCAAGACCGAAAACAGAAAAATATTTATCTGTGCTTTTACTGTCCCTTGTAACAGCGCTCATACCGTCAGGCATTGAAAGCGTCATATCGTCAATCTGCGGAATCTCGTAATCTTTTGTTGCGCCCGAACAGGCAAAAATACCGCAAAATACCGTTACGGCACAAATTGCAAGCGTTACAGCTCTTTTAAAAACAGTTTTCATCATGTCCGTATATTCCCCCGAAACTAAATTAGATTCATCAATACTGCTTTTTAGAATGTATATCTAATTAATTATACATAATCTGTCAAAAAAATACAAGGTTTTTACCGTTGAAATTTGAAAACAAGAGTGCCTTATTCGTGAATACAGTATGATATTAAAGAACATATTACGCCTGAGCGTGCATAAAATTGAAAATTGAAAATGGAAAATGGAAAATTATGGTCGAGAAAACAATTCGCAAGAATGCAAAACATTGTCGCCCGACTGTTTTTGTATATTTTTGTTATATACGGAAGTTGTTGCAAAACTGTATGTGCGGATATTATCCGCCTGCAGATAACCACGCAAAGATTTGTACAAATTAAAATTATATAAATAAACATTCACTTTCATATAAATAAAGCAAAAATTGCATCAATGCCGTATTGGGCATCAATGCAATTTCTTTATCTGACTATCTTCTCAAATTGACTGCGGTGGCACACCGCCAACCGAAATTTTCAATTTTCCATTTTCAATTTTCAATTGAATACAAGACCGCCGTTTATTCTACAGTAACCGACTTAGCAAGGTTCTTTGGCTTATCGGGGTCAATACCTCTGTTGATTGATGTGTAATAAGCAAGAATCTGGAGCGGAACAACCGCTGTAATCGGCATAAGAAGCTCGTCTGTATGCGGAATTTCAATAACATAATCCGCAACACCGTCCTTGAGTTCTCTTGCACAGGCGTCTGTACAAACAAGAATAACCTTTGCACCTCTTGACTTGACCTCAACAACATTGCTGATTGTCTTGGGGATAATATCTGTCTGAGTTGCAACGGCGATAACGGGAACATCCTCGTCAATAAGCGAAATTGTGCCGTGCTTTAACTCGCCTGCGGCATAGCTTTCTGAGTGAATGTACGAAACCTCTTTGAGCTTGAGCGAACCCTCCATTGAAAGGGCATAGTCAAGACCTCTGCCTATGTAAAGCAAGCTGTCGGTTGCAACAAGCTTTGTGGCAACGAACTTGCAGGTATCCTCGCAGTTGTCGATTACATACTGAACTGCCTCGGGCATTTTTGTAAGAGCCGAAACAAGTCGCTTGCACTCGGCTGTGCTGATTGTTTCCTTTGCAAGAGCAAGCTCAAAGGCAAAGAGATACATAACTGAAAGCTGTGTGATGTATGCCTTTGTTGACGGAACGGAAATTTCCGGACCTGCAAGTGTGTAGATGAGCATATCCGCCTCACGGGCAATTGAACTGCCCTTTGCGTTTACGATTGCAAGAGTTTTTGCACCCTTCTGCTTGGCAAGACGCATTGCGGCAAGGCTGTCGGCTGTTTCGCCCGACTGTGAAATGATGATTACAAGGTCGCCCTCTCCTACAATCGGATTTCTGTAACGGAACTCGGACGCAATGTCAACATTTACGGGAACTCGTGCGAGATCCTCAATAACATACTTGCCGACCATACCTGCGTGCATGGCAGTACCGCAGGCAACAATTGTGATATTTTTGAAATTCTTGATTGTTTCCGTTGTGATGCCGCATTCCTCAAGGAACGGAAGTCCCTCTTTGATTCTCGGCATAATCGTTGTTCTGATAGCCTCGGGCTGTTCGTTGATTTCCTTAATCATAAAGTGCGGATAACCGCCCTTTTCGGCAGCCTCCATATCCCAGTCGGCTGTCTGAAGTTCCTTTTCAATCGGATCAAGGTGTTCGTCAACGAATGAAACACCGTCAGGTGAAAGTGTTACGATTTCATCATGGTCAAGAAGATAATAATCCCTTGTGTACTGAAGAATTGCAGGAACATCGGACGCAATAAAGCACTCACCCTCTGCAACGCCTACGATAAGAGGACTTTCACGGCGAACCGCAAAAACTCTGTCAGGGAAATCCTTGAACATAATTCCGAGTGCAAACGAACCCTTAAGCTCAGCCATTACACTGTCAATTGTTTCAAGAGGATTTCCGTTGTATTTATAGTCGAGGAGCTGAGCAACAACCTCTGTATCTGTGTCGCTTAAAAAAGTTCTTCCCTTTGAGATGAGGAAGTCTTTAAGCTCCATATAGTTTTCAATAATACCGTTGTGAACGATTGTAACCCTTGCACCGCTGTGTGGATGTGAGTTTACATCCGAAGGCTCGCCGTGGGTTGCCCAACGGGTGTGACCTATGCCGACATGACCTTTCGGAGTGCCGACCTCTGCAAGCTTATCCTTTAAGTCCTGAAGCTTACCCTTGGTCTTTACGGTCTTGATTTCTCCGTTGTCAAAAACCGCAATACCTGCCGAGTCATAGCCTCTGTATTCAAGCTTTGTGAGAGCATTAACAAGCACCTCACTGCAATCCTTAGGTCCTACATAACCTACAATACCGCACATAAATTTTCTCCTTTTCGGTTAATCATTGACCTTGTGGCAAAAAGTAGGTACAAGTTCTGCCAAAAGTTCAACTGTCTTTTCACTGTCATTGTTTTCTGCGGTCTTTTTGAGAACCTCAAGCTTTGACAGCATATCTGTTTCGTCTATTTTAATTTGATTTCCTATGAAAATTTTCTTGTTCTGTGTTGACTTAAGACCTTCTTCGTCCATAAGAAGCTCCTCAAAAAGCTTTTCACCCGGACGAAGTCCCGTGAAAATAATCGGAACATCTTTGTACGGAACCTTACCGTACATTCTGATAAGGTTCTCGGCAAGGGTTGTAATTTTGACGGGAGCACCCATATCAAGAACAAAAATCTCACCGCCCTTTGCCATTGCACCTGCCTCAAGAACAAGCGAAACAGCCTCGGGAATAGTCATAAAATATCTGATAATATCGGGATGTGTTACGGTAACGGGCGCACCGTTTTCAATCTGACGGCGAAACAGCGGAATAACCGAGCCGTTTGAGCCGAGAACATTACCGAATCTTGTTGTTACAAATTCGGTGTCTGTGCTGTGTTGTGCCTTATACTGAATAATCATCTCACACGCACGCTTTGTTGCACCCATAACATTTGTCGGATTAACAGCCTTGTCGGTTGAAATCATAACAAACTTCTTTGCCTTGTACTTTTCTGCAAGGGTTGCAACATTGAATGTGCCGAATATATTGTTCTTTACTGCCTCCTCGGGAACGGTTTCCATAAGCGGAACATGCTTGTGAGCGGCAGCGTGGAATACGAGTTCGGGGCGATATGTCTTGAAGATAAGTTCCATCTTGTCGTAATCTCGAACCGATGAAATAAGCGTCACAAGGTTGAGCTTTGTACCGTATTCAAGCACAAGCTCCTGCTGAATATCATATGCGTTGTTTTCATAGATATCAACAATGATGATTTGTTTCGGATCATTCTTTGCAATCTGTCTTACAAGCTCACTGCCGATTGAACCGCCTCCGCCTGTAACAAGACAAACCTTTCCGTTGATAAGGTCATGAATCTCCTTTCGGTCAAACTCAATGGGTTTTCTGCCGAGAAGATCCTCAATCTTGATTTCCTTTGCCTGTGAAATAAGCTGTGTATGCCCGTCATCAAACAAAAGCTCGCCGAGATAAGGGATAATCTTGATTTTGCACTCTGTTGCGGAACAGTAGTCAAGAATCTTCCTCTTCTCATCTTCCTCACATGACGGAAGTGCAACGATAATATTGTCTATGCGGTATTCATCACATATTTTAACAATTTCGGGACAGGTTCCGACAACGGGGATTCCTTCGATTTTCTGATTCAGCTTTTTCAAATCATCATCGACAAAGCATACCGGAATGATGCTTTTTGATGGATTATTAACATCACCCTGCTCATTCGCATTGTGAATTTCACGAACAATCATTCTGCCGGCATTGCCTGCGCCCACAATAAGGGTGCGCTCTCCGCCCTCTGCCCTTCCTGCCTCGGTAAGGTCAAGAAAAGCCCTTCTGAAAACAAAACGGAATGCAAGAATTCCGACAAGGGCTATTGCGAAATGTACTATACAAAAAATCTTTCTCTGCGGAATCTGCAAAAACAACGAGATTACAAAGCCGAGCGTAAACCCCGAAAAGACGGCAATTCCGCACACAATATAGTCCTTTGCGTTAAAGTATCGCCACAATTTTGAATATGTTCCGCTTATATAAAGCGTAAACAGACACATGACAAGATCAATAACAATATAGCTCAACAAGCCTTTGCTTGAAGCAGCACCTATGTAGCCGACAAGCAAGAGAATATAATTTGCAAGAATACCGCTGACAACGATAATAAACACATCTGCGAGGGCCAGCAACACCTTACGCAAATTAATCTTCTTCATAACCCATACCTCTTCTGTTTAACTTTGTGTAAATTTCCCGAGTAACATATAAATACAATTATGATTTATTATACAACAGTGCAAAAGGAATGTCAAACAAAGCAGTCCTAAAAGCAACTCAAAATTTGGCAATCAAAACACAAAAAGCAGTCATAATCATACTTGTTCGACACACATTTGTTGACAACCGCATAAAACGAGCCTAAAATAATACCATACTTAATATGAGCGGTGAATTGAATGAAAAAATTTTCGATAATCCTCGGAGCAATAATACTTGTGCTGTTTGTGACTCTCGTAATATGGGGCGTTTACTGTGACAACACAATTGCAATCACAAATTACTGTGTAAACAATACTAAGAACGACGCAAAGCTGAAATTTGTTGTCATCACGGATTTGCACAACAAGGAATACGGAGAAAAGAACGCAGACCTTGCAGAGCTTGTAAAGGAGCAAAATCCCGATTTTATTGCAGTTTGCGGAGATATGGTCAACCGTGGCGATCCCGACACAACGAAGATGAAAGATGTGCTTGAAAAGCTTTCAAAAATTGCACCCACATACTGCTGTCTCGGCAACCATGAGCGTGACAATGCCGCCAAATTCGGAACGGATTTTAAAAGCGAAACAAATTCAACAGGCGCTGTATTGCTCGATAATGAATACATAAAATTCACCAAAAACGGCAAGAGTGTGCTTATCGGCGGAATGAGCGACTACCCTTATTATGAGTTCTACACTCCCGATGACGATGTTCCGTCAAGAACGCTGTGGGAAGAATTTGCCGAAAAAGCAAAGAACAATTTCACAATTCTTCTGCACCACCAGCCCGAATACATTGCCGAGGACGCAAAGAAAACCGACATAGACTTAATCGTCTGCGGTCACACCCACGGAGGACAGATTCAATTGCCGTTCATCGGCGGAGTAATCGCTCCGAATCAGGGACTTTTTCCGAAATATGACAAAGGCGAATTTGACCTTGACGGCACAAAAATGATTGTCTGCGCAGGTCTGAGCAACACCGTATTCATCCCCAGAATCAATAATCAAGTTGAAATAGGTGTTGTGACAATTAAGTAGGGGCATTCATTGGACGCCCGCAAGTAATTGCACATAATTTATGATAAATATAATTCTATCAATGCCTCAATATAATTGTTATACCGTAGCGGCGAACCGTGTTCGCCGCTACAAATAAATTTCATATAAAGCAAAAATTGCATCAATGCCGTATTCGGGCATCTGATGCAATTCCTTTATCCGAGTATCTTCTCGAATAGATTGCGGCGGCACACCGCCGACCGCAATTTTCAATTTTCCATTTTCAATTTTTAATTTAAAAAGCTCTCGCCTTGAAGCGACTGTTTTCACGAGCCGAGAACGGCGGCTCGCCGTCAGTTCTTCTCACTGTAATTCCTAAGTTCCGCAGGAGTTCTGCCGTATTCGGACTTGCAGGACAGGATAAACGAATTTACATTTGGAAAACCGTTTTCAACCGCCGCCTGTCTGACGGTGATTTTTTTGTTTCTCAAATCATCAATAGCGTGTTCAAGACGAACACGGCGAAGATACTTTGAAAATGTTTCCTCTGTTTTATCCTTAAAATATTTTGAAAAATGAGCAGGCGTCATGCCAACATAATTGGCGATTTCATTAAGCGTGATTTCGTGTTTGTAATTATCGTGCATATATCTGATAGCGCTTTTGGCGCAGTCAAAATCATCCGCCTGAGAACCGTGAACATATTGTATATCGTTGTCAATGCAATCACGGATGAGATAGTACGCAACACTGTACATCACTGCTCTTACCTTCATGCTGATAAGCTTGCTCTTGTACTCTTCATATCCGTGGAATATGTCCATTGTTTTCCTGATAAACTCAAGAGCTTCGCCCTCGGGTTGTTTGAAACTCGGCACAATATGCGGATCGTCAACATACGGTGCAATTGCCTTTGGAATGATATTGAGCATAACAGCCTGAGTATCCTCACCGATGTCCTCATAGGAATGAACCTCCTGACTGTTAAGAACATAGATATCGCCCGCATTGAGAATAATTTCACAGTCAAGCTTGTTAAGCCTTACCTTACCTTTTTTTATATAGGAAATTTCATATGAACCATGCCACCTGAGTCCCGATTCAAAGGCAACTTTTCTGTCCGGGTATCTTGTAACCCTGCCGCTGTAATACGGCTCGGGCGGTAACAACACCTTCTTGTACTTCATGGTTTCAACCTCTACTCAATTAAAATCAATCAATTGTTAATAACATAGTCAGCGCAAAAATAAATATATTTAAGATCCGCAATTACCGCAGAATGGTCTGTTTTTACTACAACTGTTCTGCGTTCTTTTTGGCTGATTTCCTCAACACAGCGTGCAACATTGCACTTTGAAGGCTCGTAGCCGTACTTTTCAAAAAATTCTTCCGCAGTCATAACAAGCGAGCCGTAGCCCTCAAACATATGCAAGAGAGAATAGTCAATCAGCTTGTATTCATCTTCAATAAGGCTGATTCCGATATCGCAGTTTGTGACTGAACCGATGTAATACGGTGCGTCATTGAGGAACAAGCCTGTCTTGAAATAACCGATTGAAACGGTAAGATCCGAGTTTACCGCTGTACTGCACACACCCGTGTCACCGTTGATTCCGCTGTTGATGTCTGCACTTATAACATAGGCATTTGTCATATTAATCTGCTCAACCGCTTCAAGCATTTCACCCTTTAATTCACCCGAAAAGCCTGTTCCGAGCAGACAGTCAACTACAATGTCAAATCCCGTGAAAGCCGCCGCCTGTGACATCGGCATCTCCTCGGCACCGAGCGACATTGCGGTTTTATAATAGTAAAGGCCGTCCTTTGAAAAACCGTCGCTTGCTCTGAAAATTGTCGGTGTAAAGCCGTTTTTGCATAAAACACAGGCGAGCGCATAACCGTCGCCGCCGTTGTTACCCTTACCGCAAACTATGGCAACCCTGCCCACAAACTTTGCCGAATTAAAAATCCCCTGTGCGGCTCTGTACATAAGCTCCGCCGAAGGAGTATGCTCCGCAATCGTCCTTGCGTCGCTTTTTCTCATATTTTCAACCGAAACGACCTGAACAAATTCCATATTATATTCCTCCGCTTTCTGAAATTTCCATAGCCTTATCCGCCGTTTGCGGCATTGTAAGCCGTCATAACAGCACTTTCATCCATATTACAACCGAGCAAAAACAACGGTGTTTCCTTAAAGAACTCATCAAGCAATTCAAGCAGCTTTTCCATTCTGCTCCGCTCAACATCAATAACCGTTGCCTCAAGCAACTGTTTTATAACCTGTGACGGTAACACCCTGACTGCCGTGTTCTCTTCTGCTCTCTGAAGAATATACACAGCCTTAACGGGTGCTTTTGTATTTGTTCCTATGTCAGCTTTCCCCATCCACGGAGTTCCGTAAGCATAAAATTTTCCGTCACATTTTCGTATAACCGGCTTATCATCGTTAATCATCGTCACCCTGTTGCCAAAATGCCTTCGCCACAGAGCCGTGTGGGTAGACTTGCCCGTTCCGCTGACTGCCGAAAAAACATAGCCCTCGCCGTCAAGCTCAAGACAGGACGAATGAAAAAAGAATCCGTCAAATCCGTCAAGCACGGCGTTGCAGAATTTTGAGAGTATCAGAACATCCTCCGCACCTTGTTCGCTGAGGTTGTCGGAAAGCCTGAGACGCTCACGGATTTCGTCATCCGAAACCGATATCGCAATGTCGGTCTTTCCCGATTCATTCGACTTAACGGCATAGCTTTCAAGCCGTTTCCTGCATATTTTAAATTTTGGATTAACTTCAACATTCAAATCAGCTATTCTGTATATCGGCATATCTGCTCCGCTAAATACTATAATGAAATATTGTAACACAAATTAATGTTTTTTGCTACGGCGAAATGAATAAATATTATTTTACCTTTTAGTGCAAGTTGTTTAATCGCACAGCTTTAAAGGCAAATATTGCACAATACAAGCCGTGTTATTTTGTAACAATGCACATACAGCTTATTTTTTATTCATTTTAAAGCCTGTAAAAAAAGCATTATTTCACGACTTTTTCAATTTTGTTTACTTTACCTGTCCGACTGCTTTTTTGCATACTCTTCAAGGTATGCTCTTTCATAAATTCAAATGTCCTGTGAGTAACCGTTCCTATAAGAATCGGAATGAATATTCCTGCGGCAAGGTAGATTATGCAGTAAAAATTTAAGCCGTTCGGACGATAAATGTACCAGATTGTTGACTTGAGTTTTAAAATATCAAAATCTTTGAACAGCGGTGTAATTACGCTCAATCCCCGGAACGCCCATTTTACAATCATAAAGGCAAAAATGTGGTGAATCATTATGCTGTAGGTATTGTCAGAAATCATTCTGACAAGCTTTTTGTTCTTGATAATCGGAGTAATCAGCTTTGCAACCCTCAGCCAGAACGCAATGCCCGTGATTGCGGTTACATAAGGAATGACGCAACCGTTGTCAAACTTCACGCACTTTGACGGAGTGTATTCAAGATTTTCACAGAATGTAAGGAGAAGAAGCTGAACTCCGAGAACGATTGCAAAATATGCAACGCTGTTAAGATTATCGTGTTTTTCAAGCTTTTCGTGATAAAATCTGCCAAACTCAAAACACGGCAGAAAAAACATTGACCTGAACAACAACAGCAACGCACCCTTTGGGGCAGGATTCCAAATGCAGTATTGCACACCGAAAATTCCGATTGCAAGATACACGGCAAGAATGACATACTCGTTGCCCCTGTGAACCTTTTTGAGCAGTTTGCGGAACAGTATGTTAAAAACATAAACGCAGAACAGCGGATATACAAACCACGAACCGAGGTTGTAGGCAAAACTTTCGCCGTCAATAAACGGCATAACAAAAAGGTTGTACAGATCAAATTTGCCCTGAGCAATCGTATAGCCGACCTGAGTAAGTGCGAATGCGATTATTCCGTAAACAATGTTCCATAGATACGCTGGAATCAACAAGCGTTTTGTGCGTCCCCATATATATTTGAAAACATGTTCCTCGTGTTTTTCCTTGTAAAAATATCCCGAAATGAAAACAAACAAGGCGAGATTGTACGAATACTTCGGAAACCAATCGTACATCAGCGACACACCGCCGTTGTAGCAATGCCCCGAAACTATGATAATAATGCCGATTGCCGACAAAATTTTAAAAGTAAAATTAATGTTTCCGTCATCGCCGAGCCTTTTGTTTTCAGCTGTGACACTGTTTTGTTTAAGTGCAGATTTACTGCGTGTTTTGTTCTTTCCCATAATTCCCTCTCATCTGTATTTGTCGCAATTTAAAAATTCCGCAAATTCATACGGTAATTGTAACACAAAAGCAATCCGCAATCAATATATCAAATTCACCGTGCAAAACACATATAAATCATTATTTTGCACAATCTCACTTTTGTTTCAACAGGCATTTTTAGCAGGCATCTAAATCTATCATTTGCAACTGTTACGCCATACAATTGTGTACATACCCTTAAAAAACTAAGATTAAAATGTAAATAAATTCAGTCAAAAAGACGGACAAAGCATAAAATAAAAAAATATGCAAAAAACTATTGACACAACCTTTACATAATGCTATAATAATAAAGCTGTGAAAAACAGCAGAGTTGTATATCGCGGGATAGAGCAGCTCGGTAGCTCGTCGGGCTCATAACCCGAAGGTCGTCGGTTCAAATCCGGCTCCCGCAACCAAACAAGACGGTTTTTCGAAACCGTCTTTTCTTTTTCCAATTTTTTCGAAAATGCCTGAAAACGGCTTATCTATGCGGTTTTCAAACGGCAACAGAAACAAGTTGGGAAAAGTTGAGTCAGAATAAATACAGTTAAATCGCAGTCAAAATCGCAGTCAAAATCGCAGTCAAAATCGCAGTCAAATCGCAGTCACTATTAAAACCTGAGCCGCCGAAATCGTTTCCGACAAATATTTTTCGGAGGTTAAAGTTATGACAAACACAAAAATCACTTACACACAGCAGGGTGACTATCTTCTTCCCGATTTAAAATTGCCCGAACAGCCAAAGGTGGAAATCGGGATTTTCGGAAAACGGCATCTTCGCTATTTGGAGCGTAACCGTAAAATCCTCTACACAAATATGCTTACTAAAGGTAAGCTGACCGCTTATCTCGCCGATATCGACGAGCAGGCGGAGAATATGTTTGATCAGCTGGTAAGGCAGCTCGCAGAGCGTGAGGGCGTGACGGCACAGCTCAAGGCGAACAATCAAATGCTGTGGGTTAAGAAGATGAATTCTATCCGCAACCGAGCAGAGGAAATCGTTAATCACGAGCTTATTTACAGCTAAAAGCAGAGCCGCCGAGTTGAATATACTTGGCGGCTATTTATCATTAAAACCTAAGAAACCGTTATTATAGATAACATAATTCTCACAATTATTTAGTTTGTAAATCAATTACTGCAAAAAAATAATTAAAAAGGCTTGACTCTTGAGATTTTTTGCAGTATTATATTTACAACAAAGAAAAGCGACTTAGATTTGATAGGAATCTAAGCCGCCGATGAGCATCTTGATGATACTCTATAGTGGTATTATGAGTATGGCATATTTTTTGCTTTTTGTCAAGATGACATCTTGTTTGTTAGAATGACAGAAAGGAGAAGAAAAATGGTTTATATTGATGCTGTTCATTATGAGCAAGACGAATATGGTAACGAATATATAGCAAGGATGAAGTGGACTAACTATCTTACAACTCAAGCTACAGACGAGTGTACAAAAAGACAAATGATAGACTTTATCAGCAAGAATCCGAATTGTACAAAAACGAAGTACTATGGTTACGGTCACTGGACTGCTGGCGAAGATGTTCGTGTTGTTGACAATCGTTATCTTCGCACCGATGCCAACAATATAAAGGCTGATAATCTCGGCTCTCTTCCGAGATATTAATGACTGATGACGCAGTATCCTATCTATCTGCGTCATCAATTAAATAGGAGCACAAATATGGAACATAGAAAACTTAGAGTACTGGCGACAATTAAGTTTTGCTCAATCACTCCTTCCAGATCTAAATTGCAAGAAAATTCAACCAGCTGGCTTGTATGCGCTAACTTTTTGTCAAATAACGAAGTGGAAAATACTCCTACTGTAAATAATGTTATCCCCGATGAAGAATGGCGGTTGCATCAGAATGATATTGTTATAAAGCGAATTACCCCTTCTTATGTGAATTACATAGATTATAACCCGAAAAAAACATATTGCGGAAACAACCTGATAATTGTCACCCCGAATGAAGCAATAGACGCCAAGTATTTAGCTATGATTCTAAATAATAAGATTGGTGAGTTATCTCAGGAAAGTTCTGTTGGGGCAGTGATGAAATCAGTTAGCCGTAAAGATATTGAGGCTTTGGAAATACCATTACCGGATATTGGGAAACAGCGATTGATTGGTGAATTATGGTATAAAGGGATTGAACTGAAGAAAAAAAGAACTCGGCTTGCCGAGCTTGAATACATCCGAACCAACTATCTTATTCAAAGAACTATTATTAACTAATTCGGAGGAAGAACAAATGGAAAAAACGACATTTGATGATATCAAACGAGCATTATGGGATGGAGCAAATACATTTCGTGATAATATTGACGCATCTAATTATAAAGACTATGTTCTTTCAATGTTCTTTGTAAAGTATTTGAGTGACACGTTTGACGAAAGTGTAAAAGAGCTTGAGAAAGATTACAGCGGAATTCGTCTTGAAAGGCAAATAAAAAATCTTCCGTTTTTTCTGGAAAAAGAATTCACTTTTGATTATCTCTTGGACAACCAGTTCGCACCGGATCTTGGCACTAAGATAAGCGTAGCACTTACCGGAATAGAGAGTTCAAATGCTATTCTCAGCGGAATATTTAGAGGAATAGATTTTAACAGTGAAAGTAATCTCGGAAAAAAAGAACAGAAAAACCCGATTCTGCGAAATCTACTGAACGATTTTGCTGATTTGGATTTGCATCCGAGCAATATAGAAGTAAATGAACATCAAGTACCGGCGGATATTGTTGGTGATGCTTATGAGTATATGATAGGCGAGTTTGCAACATTGGCAGGAAAAAAGGCAGGAAGCTTTTTCACACCCCAAAAAGTATCCGAAATTATGGCACAAATTGTCAGTCCGGTTGAGAACGATAGAGTGTATGACCCGACGTGCGGATCAGGCTCGCTGCTCATTCGTGCAGCGAGAAAAGGCGGATTTGACAAAGTTCAGATATATGGTCAGGAAGTGAACAGCTCTGCGATTTCTATGGCAAGAATGAATATGTTTATACACGATATTCAGGACGCCAAAATCGCATGGGGCGATACACTTGCCAATCCGCAGCATCTTGACAGCGACGGCAACTTGATGAAGTTTGACTGTATCGTTGCAAATATGCCGTTCAGCAAAGCTAAATGGGCAGAAGGGTTTAATCCAGGCGGAGAGGTATCTGCCGACGAAGAAAACGAAAAAACAAAAAAAGGAAAGAAAAAAGAATTTAAAATGGAAGCCGGGCTTGACCGTTGGCATCGTTTTGATATAGGCGTTCCTCCGGCAAGTAAAGGTGACTGGGCATTCCTGTTGCATATGATTGCAAGCATGAGCGGTAACGGTCGTGTTGCTGCTGTAGCTCCCCACGGAGTACTTTTCCGCGGCACAAGCGAAGGTCGGATTCGTCAGTCAATTATTGATAAGAATCTGATTGATGCGGTAATCGGCTTACCTGAAAACATTTTCTATGGAACTTCTATACCTGCCTGTATAATTGTATTTCGCAAAGGTCGCAGCAGTACAGATGTCTTGTTTGTTGACGCATCCAAAGAGTTTAAGAAAGAAAAGGCTAAAAATATTTTGCGTGATGAAGATGTTGAAAGAATCGTTGACACCTATCGAGCTTACCGCAACGGTCAAAACGCCGAAAATGATAAGTACAGTCACGTTGCTTCCTTGGCTGAAATCAAAGAGAACGGATATAACTTGAATATACCGCGTTATGTTGATACTTTTGAGGAAGAAGAAATCATTGACATTGATGCTGTCAATGCAGAGATTGCTGATCTTAAACAACAGATCGCAGCTGTCGAAGCGGAGATGGACAAATATCTTAAAGAGTTAGGATTAGAATAGAGAAAAAATATGGGCGATTTAGATTTAAGCGGTCTTGATTATTCGAATTTTGGCGGTTACTCTGCTTTTTTGACAGATCAAGTTGCTGAACAACAAAACAGAATACGAGAAGGGTTTGCAGCAATCAGTGAATACAATGCAAAAAAAGACGAAGCTCTGTTTCAAACCGCAGAAGCCAGCATGAAGCAAAAAGAGTTACTTGAACAGCAACTGGCTGAAGTCAAAGAACAAAATATTCAGTTAAAGGAAAATTACCGTTTACTAAATGAATTATATGAATCCGCAAAAAAAGATGCTAAAAACAGTAAGAAGGAAGCAAAAGCTAACAAGATATTTGGTTGGGTATCATTTGCGGTAGGCACACTGATTGGAATTGCAGGCATAGTATTGGGTATTATTTTTTAGGGTAAGAATATGAAACCAGAAATAAAACAGCGCATCGAACAGTTGAATAACGGAAAGATACCGAAAGGTTATCAAAAAACGGATTTCGGTGTTTTTCCGAGCGATTGGGTGACGGATAAAAAGCTTATCGACATTGGAACTTTTGGAAAAGGAAAAGGCATACCCGGCAACAAAATGCAATCCGATGGTGTCCCTTGTGTTGGATATGGCGATATTTATATGAAGTATAACCATTTTCACTTTGAAGAAGCTCAGTCATTTGTGGATGAAGAAACAGCAAAAGATAGTCAACTTATAAAGAAAGGGACTTTGCTTTTTACAGGAACAGGTGAAACTGCTGAAGAAATCGGAAAATGTGTTTGTTATAACGGATATAGTACCATCTGCGCAGGTGGGGATATCATAACTTTTGTTCCGCAGGATGTTAACCCTTTATTCTTAGCTTATCAACAATACCAAAACTTTTCACTTAAAAAGAAAGCGAGCTTTGGACAGGGACATTCTGTTGTTCACATACAAAAAGAAAGCCTTGAAAAATTAAACGTTGCATATCCAGAATCAAAAAACGAACAATCAAGAATTGTCGAAATACTGATGAAATGGGACAAAGCGATTGAACTATATGACAAACAGATTGACGCATTAACCCGTTATAAGGCGGTTTGTCTCAAAAAAATGTTCCCTATAAAAGGACAATCTGTACCTGAATGGCGCTTTCAGGGCTTTTCTGGCGATTGGGAACAGCGTAAGTTGGGGGAACTTTGCAACATTACTACGGGCAAACTTGATGCAAATGCTATGGTTTCAGACGGTCAATATGATTTTTATACATCAGGAATTGATGTTTTCAAAATTGATGTCGCCGCATTTGAAGGACCTGCAATAACTATCGCTGGCAATGGAGCCAGTGTCGGTTATATGCATTTAGCTGACGGAGAATTCAATGCATATCAAAGAACCTATGTATTAACGGACTTTTTGGCAGATAGACAATTCCTTAATGTTGCCATAGGGAATGAATTGCCTGACAAAATTCAAGAAGAAGTGCGTGGCAGTGGTATCCCTTATATTGTCCTAAATATGCTCACTAATTTGGCGATTCCATTTCCTTCACACGAAGAACAATATGCTATTGGAGTCTATTTCCAACAACTTGACAAACTTATCACCCTTCATCAGCGTAAAAAAGAGGTAATAACAAATCAAAGGAAAACACTACAACAGTATTTATTAAACGGAATAGTGAGGGTAAGATAATGGCAAAACTTTCAGAAGTAAAGAGTATAGATTCTATGATCGCTTTTTTAAAGGAAAAAGGGAAAAATCATGAATGTTATTATCACTATACTACATGGGATTCACTGAAAAAAATCATACAAAACAAAACATTTTTGCTGACACGCGGCAATTCTTTAAGCATTAACGATCAGCATGAAGCGCATATGAAAGGTTCTTGGGAAGAGTGGAATAGAATATACATTGGCAGTTTTGCTTTTGGTTCTTCTGAAAACATGGCAATGTGGGGATTGTATGGGCTTCCTTGGAGAGATGCTGTAAGAATATCAATTTCAAAAGAGAATATGAATCGCTGGATAAACAGTATTAATCGGATAAAGCTGTTTGAAAAGGGCGAAACAATTGACTATCAAAGTGGTTTTGAAGCTTCTTTAAATGATATTATATATGTTGGAGGAAAAAGAGGATCAAATAATTTACGGTTAACACATTACGGTAAACACATCACTGTCAGTGATACATACCCGCTTTATGGCATAGACACAACTCCAAAAATGACTGGTTATATAAAAAACTATGCGTGGCAGTATGAGAACGAAGTAAGATTGCGCATTCGTTTAAGTAATGATACCGGTTATGAGAAAATTAGTGTAGCTGTTCTTGATGATATAATTAATTCTATGATTGTAACTACAGGACCTTATTTCAAATGGAAAAATGATGAAATATACTATAAACTTAACAGCGAAAATAGAATCGTGGAAAGCGGGTTTAAAAATCTTGTAAACTATAGAGAGTTGTGCGATATGTGCCAGTACAAGGCTTTTAAAAAAATAGAGTAAGCTTACTAAATAATTAAAAATACCAATTTCAACATAATATAGGTGGATATTCAACTGGATAATAGTCAAATCATAATGTACCAAACCGAAAATGGTTTGACTAAAATTGAAGTAACGCTCGAAAACGAAACCGTTTGGCTTAGCCAAAATCAAATGGCTGAGCTTTTTCAAAGAGATAAATCTACAATCTCCAGGCATATCAAAAACATCTTTGAAGAAAGAGAACCGGACAAAAATTCAGTTGTTGCAATAACTGCCGCAGATGAAAAATATACGATGTAGAGTAAATAGCGAGGAAACACGATGCCGAACCATTTGATTTTTAACGAACGCCCCGAATGCCAAGACAGGGTCATATCATTCTTGCAAAAAATGGGGTACACATATGTTTCACGAAGTGAAGCGGAACAAAAACGAGGCAGCTTGTCTAAAGTGATTTTCACGGACGAGCTTATTCGTTTTTTAAACAAACAAACTTATAGATATAAGAATTTTGAGCTCAACTTTTCAGGAGAGTCTATTCAGCGAGCCGTTAACGCGCTTGACGCTTCGCTGCTGCAAGGACTTTCCATGGCGAGCAAAGAGATTTATAATCTTTTGACTCTTGGTATCAGTGTTGAAGAAAATGTAGTAATCGATCAGGATGTCCCGGTTCGGCAATCCTTTGATTTATCTTACATAGATTTTGATTATCCTGCAAATAACATTTGGCAGGTAACAGAAGAATTCAGCGTAGAACGTCCGAACGGACAGTATGCGCGTCCGGATGTTGTCATTATGGTTAACGGCATTCCTCTGGCAGTAATTGAATGTAAAAAATCAAGCGTTGATGTCAGGGAAGGTGTTTTACAAAATGTCAGAAATATGAGTCCTGACTATATTCCTCATTTATTCAAATTTTCACAAATAGTCCTTGCTATGAATCCAAACAAAGTTGTATACGGAACTTGCGGAACAAGTGCCGACTATTTTGTAGAATGGCGAGAGGATGAAGTGCAGTGGCAAGAAGAAATATGCAAAATGTGTTCACCGGATGGTAATACTATCGAACAAGACCGTGCCATTGCCTCCTTACTGGATAAAAAAAGATTTTTGACAATCATTCATGATTATATCCTTTATGACAGCAACATAAAGAAAATTTGCCGGCATCAGCAGTTTTTTGCCGTTGAAAACGCTATTAAGCGAATTAACGGTGAAGACGGCAAAAAAACAAACGGCGGTGTAATTTGGCATACTCAAGGCAGCGGAAAAACACTGACCATGGTTATGTTAGTTAAAAAAATCCAATATTTGAAATCTTACGAGCATCCTCGATTTGTTATAGTCACCGACAGAGTAAGCTTAGATAAACAAATTAGAGATAATTTTGCCAATTCACAAATGGCTCCAGTGCGTGCAACTACCGGAAAAGGTCTGAAAAGTATATTAAAAGATAAAAGCAATATAGTTGTTACAACCTTAATTAATAAGTTTGAAACGGTATGCAAAAATCACTATCTTGAAGTAGATAGCGACAAATTCTATGTATTAATAGATGAGGCGCATCGTTCTCAATATAGCTCTATGTATAATTATATGCGTGAAGTGTTGCCAAACGCTACTCTGATTGCTTTTACAGGTACTCCTTTGATTTCAAAGGCAAAACGCAATACATATAAAAAGTTTGGTGATCCTATTCATAGCTACACTATGAAGCGCTCAATGGAAGATAAAATCACCGTTCCGCTAGTTTATGAAGGAAGAAAAGTTAAGTTAAGCGCACCTTCCGATACAATTAACGCATATTTTGACAGCTTAACGGAGCATTTACCTGATGAAACAAAAGCCCATCTAAAAGCAAAATACAGTAAGTGGAACCAACTTGCAGAAGTGAGCAGCAGGACTCATGTTGTCGCATTTGATATCTATGACCATTTTATAAACTATTGTTTGCAAAAAGGGTTAAAAGCGATGGTGGTTTGTTCCTCAAGAGCTTCGGCGGTTGATGTGTTTAATATACTTTCCTCCATTCCGGGCAAAAAGGTGGAGCCGCGTGTTGTTATTACGTTTGGAGACAAACGTGAAGGCGACGGAGATGATATGACTACCACAGCTATAAAGAAAATTAAAGATTATCACGACAAAATGGTTAAGCCGTTATTTGGCGATAATGATGAAAAATACAATGATTCCGTTTGTGATGATTTCAAAAATCCGGATGGGGATATTAATATGCTTATTGTTAAGGATATGCTTCTGACCGGATTTGACGCTCCTGTTGCTGGCGTATTATATGTTGATAAGACTTTGCAAGAGCATAATTTGCTGCAGGCAATAGCTCGAGTGAACCGTGTTTACAAAGGAAAAGATTTCGGTTTAATTGTTGATTATTGGGGCATTTTTAAAAAGCTAAGAGCTGCGGTGGATTTGTATGATGATGCAGAATCTTCAATGAATGCTTTTGATCAGGCTGATATAGAAGATGCTATTTTTGGGCCTATTGACGAAAAGAACAAGCTGGAAGAAGCTCATAAGGATTTGTTAAATCTATTTCCCGGCTTTGATGATAGTACAACTTCTGATGCTTGGCAGCAAAGTCTTGAAGACGATGTAAAGAGAAATGAGTTTTATGATAAGCTTAAAACGTATGCAAATCTCTTAAATCTTGCTTTGACAAATCGTGATATTTTTACTGAAATCGGTTTTGATAAACTGGAAGAATATCGAAAAGATTATCGCTTTTTTGACAAGTTACGCCAAAGTGTAATTGAGCGTTTTGACAACGAAATTGATTTATCAAAATATGAATCAGGAATCAAAAACCTGCTTGATACTTTTGTGGGCGCTACTGATGTTCATCAAATCATTAAGCCTGTTTCCATCACCGATGAAAAAGCAATGAAAAAATTGATGAAATCAAATGACCCAAAGAATGTTAAAGCTGATAAAATCAAAACACGAATTGAATCGGAGTTAAAACAGGTACGATATGACGATCCGCTTCTTTTTGAAGAATTTTCAACAAAAATAAAGAAAACACTCGCAGAGTATGATGAAACAAGAGATGCCGATAAATACTTCACTGCTATGGAGACAATGGCGGATGATTTTAGACACGGCAGATTATCGAAGGAATATCCTGCATCAATCACTAATGATAGCGACACTAAAGCGTTTTATGGCGCAGTAGTAAATGTTCTTCGTTCAAAAGCAGATCTGTGCTTATCAGATGATGTTGAAAATGCCATTGCAGAGCATTCAAGAAGAATAACACAGGCTGTTTCTACTAATGCAAAGCGAGATTGGAAACATAATGAAGTCGTTCATAAACAAATCCACCGTGTGTTGGATGATTGCTTGTTTGAAATGTTCGGTGAAATTGGATATGAGATTGATAATTCAAATATTGATACACTTGATTTGATTATCGATGAAATAATGAAGGTTGCGGTTGCAAGATATTGATGAAAGAATTTGAACTATATTTAGGTCCTATTAATGGAATTGTAAAGGTTAAAATCCTAAGGAAAAAAATAAAAAATGTACATCTTAAAGTCTTTCGCTCCTTAGAGGTTGCGCTGTCTGTTCCTGAAGCTGTTCCGGATGAATGGATTCAGTCATTTCTGTCAGAGCGACAAAAATGGATTGATGATCAAATAACCAAATATAAAAAGACCAGCGGCTACAACAATCTTCTTGACATCAAAAACGGAGCATCTACTCAATATCTAGGAAAGGATATGAGAATCTATAAAGAAGCATCCCTTTCCAATTATGTTGAATTAGATGAAAAGAGAATACATCTCTTTGTAACCGAATGGAACGATGATGAGCTTGTTCAAAAAGTATTTAATAAATGGTGGCGGCAAACTGCTAAAGAAATATATCAAAGTGAAGTGGATAGCTATTATGATAAAGTTATCCGAAAGTACAATGTAGATAAACCGACTGTTACAATTAAGAAAATGAAGACTTTATGGGGCAGTTGTTCTCCTCAAAAATGCAAAATCACTTTGAACGAATATTTGCTAAAAGCTAATATCCGCTGCATCCAATATGTGGTTCTTCATGAGTTGACGCATTTATTATATCCAAATCACAGTTCTGATTTTTATACTTTTATGACAATACATATGCCCGATTGGGAAGAACGAAAAAAGCAATTAGATACCGAAGTTGTTCAATATTTATAGAATGAAATTCTATTCTTGTGACGACGCAAAATTGCCTGCGAAAGCATTATTATCAGCATATAAACTTAAATTTACCGCCCCTTGATAGACAAATCGCTTATCAGGGGGGCGTTTTGTGCATTGTTACAAAAATATTTTATTTATTATTGAAATCCTGATAATCAGTATGAGGGCGAATTAGTTTAAAGTGTTAATCAAAATTTATAGGGCGTGTGAGTTTATGGCTCACACGCCCTAATCTTTTCTATTCACTTTTCCGTTTCCGATTCGGGAAGTACGCTTCCATCCAATCTATATACTCCTCCGGCGAGATTTTGCCGTCGCTGCATTCGTCACGCTTGGTGATCGCCTGATAGCGCCACTTGTTAAATTCGTCCTCTTTCAGTTGATGAACCCGCACACGGGCGGCATAGCGCTTGTAGTATTTGTTGTAGATTGGAACCGCCTTATTGTCGGCGATTTTCGCCTTGTAGTTCTCCAACGCGGCAAGCTGCTGGCAGGTTCGGGTTTCTCCCTCGGCTATGCGGTCGCAGTAGTGCGTGTCATAATTACCTTTCATAATAAAGTATTTGCCGCAGCGCTTGCACTTTCGGAAGCGGACGTTTTGCTCCAGCATTTTTGTCAGCTCCAGCTCCAGCATATCTTTAATAGAACAGCAAACATATCTTGCGCTGATAAACATATGGTGCTGTAAAGTAAATAGAAGTGTGTTTGTGCTGATGCCGTACTTTTCCGCAAACGCCTTTTGCTCGTTGGTAGGCGTGAAATTCAAATTCTTTAAGGCGTTAATGCTCTCTTTGCCGATTGTACCGTAAGGCATTTTGTCTCCGTCCATAATGTTATGAGAGGTTCTGAATTCTTCTTTTCTTTCAAAGGATGTAGGCATCTCGTGAGCGTGTCTGTAGAGATGAAGCCGCTCGCTTGGGTATAAGCTGCCAAGGACTTCGGGATAAAAATCTTCGTCATAGCAAAACTCGATCAGCTCTAAAAACTCCTTTTGCAGAGCAAGCAGATAATTTCCGTAGCGGACTATGCTTTTACTTGTTTCGGTACTGCTTTTAATGAGCGGTGGAAAAATCGCCGAATAGAGTGAAGCGTAAGCAATGTTATTGATTAAAGGAAAAGTAGTATCGAAATCATTATATGTCCTCAACGTCCACTCTTCGTCGGTCAGTTGATCAGGGTTCTTTTCTGTTTCATCTTCCGGTTTGCTATGATATCCTTCTTCCTCTCCGATACGCTCCAATAGGCTGAATACCGTATATAGCTTTTTAACCGGAGCCAAAAAGTCGGCGTAAACAAAATCAAGGATACCCTCGCCGTAATTGAGCGTTACATTTGAGCCGCTCATAATATTGATCATAGCGTTTTCTAGTTTTCCTGTATCATCAGCGAACGGTCCTGCTAAACCTGAGGCTCGAAAGTTGTATTTGCTCTTAAATTTTTCAAAGTATTCCTGACATTCTTTTAAATCATCTTTTTCATAATCTATTTCTTCCTCGGCAGACTCATACGCTTTGTATGAACTGCCGAGTTTTTTTGCTTGTTCTCTTTCGTCAGCTTCAATAAGCTCGTCTATATAATCGTCACGCTCCCAAGAATCAACGACAATGTTGATGGTCTTCTTTTCGGGATAAAACTTTACCCTGTTATGGTAAAAATCAAGACGTACATTCTTTGAATTAGAGCGCAATATGCGGTATTTATCGTATTCGGAGAGCTCCTTGTTCGGTTTGTTTTCTGCCATTTCATCACCGGCTTTTTAGAAAATATAAATCGCTCAAAAATTAGATAATAAACATCACTCTAATATATATCATACAAAACCATTGAACTTTTGTCAAGCTGTCGCTATAATGTGTTTAGATAATTCGAACATCTGTTTTGTAATTATCTAACAACAACTGAATGACCTTTTCAAAGATACCTCTCCCGGTGAAGTAGGCGACGATATGAGCGTACCAAGGGCGAGAAAAAACGACACAGCGCCGAAAAGGGTTGCCTGTCAGAGTCTTTTGGGATAAAAAGGCAAGACCAAAAACTAAAAACAGGAGGAACCAAAATGAAGAAATTTAACAACACCATCATTATCGGCATAGATCACGGCTACGGAAATATGAAAACGGCAAACTGCTGTTTTCCGACAGGCTTGATCGCCTATAACTGCGAGCCTTTATTCACTAAGGAACTGCTTGTCTATAACGGCAAATATTACTTGATTGGAGAAGAACACAAGGAATATATCTCCGACAAGTCCTTGGACGAGGATTTTTATGTGCTTACGCTTGCCGCTATCGCAAAAGAACTGAGCACGGAAAGTATTACCGAAGCTAACATCTATATCGCCGCAGGCTTGCCCTTGACTTGGACAAGCGGTCAAAAAGCTGATTTTTCTGCTTATCTTATGCGAAATAAGGAAGTCAGCTTTACATTCCATAAGCAAGAATACCACCTTCACATTGAAGGCGTGAGCATTTATCCGCAGGGTTATGCCGCTATTGCTCCCTACGCTTCCAAGCTGACGGGAGTAAACGTCATCGCAGACATCGGCAACGGCACAATGAACGTATTGTATATGGTCAACGGCAAGCCGAAGTCCGGCAAGATGTTTACCGAAAAATTCGGAACTTACCAATGCACACTCGCTGTCCGTGAAGCCTTTATGCAGCAAACGCAGCGGGAGCTGAATGACCATATCATCGAAGAAGTGCTGCGAACAGGCAAGGCTGATATTCCAAAATCAGACCTCGCTATTGTAAAGGCCGTTGCTGCGGAGTATGTCAACGGGATATTCCGCAGACTCAGAGAACACGGCTATGATGAAAACACAATGCGGCTTTGGGTAACCGGTGGCGGCGGTTGCCTGATCAAGAATTTCGGCAAGGTCAATTCAAAGAGAATCACCTTTGAAGAAGATATTTGCGCCGCTGCCAAAGGCTATGAATATCTTGCCAATGTTCAGCTTTTGGCAGGGATCGGATTATGAAGCCGTACACGCTGACGATTCGATTCAGGGAAACCGACGAATACGAAGCTGAGGTCGGCGCTTTTATGAGGGATTTGAGTAAGCACACAGATAAATCCAAAAACAGATTTATCATAGACCTTATCGGAGATTATATGAAGCGCTCAGAGCAGGAACAGCAGGAGGAAGCTATTATTGAAAAACTGCGCAAGATGATTCGTGAAGAACTTCAAGGCTTTGCAGTTGCAAATCCCGATTCAAAGGATAAATCGGAAATGACCGAGGACGAAGAAGCTGCTAACGCCGCAAGCGTGCTTGACGACTTAGAGCTGTTTTGCTGACAGCAAATCGTATGAAATATGCTGTCACCGCTGTTTTCAATCAAAATGTGACAGCATTTTTGACAGCACGTCATTTGTTGATGATTCAAGGTGCTTTGGCGGTTGCAATACCCTAATGCACTATCTTATCGAGCAGACCGTCTGTACCCCCACAAAGGGCGGACGGTAGGCTCGTCAGGGGATTTGTTCCCCTGAAACCCTATTTTGAGAAGGAAGGTATATATATGACAGATACAAAAAAGCCAAACCGCAAACGCAAAATAGCGAAAAGGATTTGGCTGAATGAGATGGAAGAACGTGAGCTAAAAAGAAAAGCGAAAAAGGCAGGCGTTTCTCAATCAGGACTTGTCCGATCGCTCATACGGGGATATGAGCCGAAGGAAAAACCGGGCAAGGAATTATTTGAAGCGCTCCGCCAACTTTCTGCCATCGGAAACAATGTTCATCAACTTGCAGCAAAAGCAAATGCGCTCGGATTTATCGATGCGCCTATGCTGCATAAAGAGGTCAAGGAATGGAGAGCGTTTCGTGCGGATATCGTTCGCCGCTTCATCTCTCCGGACGGAAGGTAAATATGGCAGTCAGTAAATTATGGTCGATAAACGAAGGCGGTTTGAGCAGGGTACTTCAATACGCAGCCAATCCGAAAAAAACAAACAACAAGCTCTACATCAGCGGTATCAACTGCGAACCTGAAACAGCCTATGAAGAGTTTACGGCAGTTAAGCGCTCCTACACCAAGGCAGACGGCATAGAAGCCTATCACGGTTATCTCAGCTTTAAGGAACAGAATATCACACCGGAGCTAACAATGAAAATCGGCACAGAATTTGCACAAGAGGTCTGGGGCAAACGGTTTCAGGTATTGGTTACCGTTCACACCGACACCGAACATCCTCATTGTCATTTTGTAATCAACTCCGTTTCATTTGTTGACGGCAAAAAACTTTGGGGAGAAGAAAAAGTGTGGTTCAAATTCAAACAGACAGCGGACAGATTATGCGAGAAATACGGCTTGTATTATAACCCGAAGCCGGTCAGAGGAAGAAGCTCGTCTTATCACTACAATCGTGAAAAGAAGGGTGAACCGACAAGATACTTACTCGCCCGTGAAGCGATGGAAAAAGCGCTGTTGCAATGCACCAACACGGCAGATTTACGATATACGCTCGCTAAACTCGGTTATGAGCTTACTATGAACGACAGGCGGAAATATTGGACAATCTCGCCGAAGGGCTGTAAAAAGCCGATACGTCTTGTAAAACTCAGCGCTGATTACACGCCCGAAGGTATCCGCCACAGATTGGTGAACAACCGCTACGATCGACCGCCGCGTATTGATTACAGGAATTACCAACCAAAGCAATATAAGCTGCCTACTTGCGGCGATAGGATACTTCAAAGGACAAGCGGAATATACCGAATATATCTGTATTATGCGTTCAGGCTTGGCGTGATACACAGCTATCGCCGCCCTGATCCTGCAAAGCTGCATTGGATATTCAAGGAGGAGCTTGCTTATCTTGACCGGTTAAGCGAGGAAGTCAGGCTGATGGGCAGGGAGAAGATATCAACCGATGTTGAGTTATTTGCGTACAAGCATAAGCTGGAGGATAAAATTCAGGCATTTACCGATGAAAGGGCTGATTTACGAAAATACGCACGCCGTAAAATCAGCGCTGATGAAATAAAAGAAACCAAAGGTAAAATAATGCATATTACAATTAATTTGAGAAAGCTCCGTCACGAGCTGAAGCTGTGCGAGCATATCGCAGAGCGGTCTAAGGTGATGGAGCAAGGCTTGGAGACTGTCCTTAACGACGAGCAAAAGACAAGGGCGAAGAACAAGAGCAGAGGATATGAACGATAAATTTAAAACGAAAGGAGATGGATTTTGATGAGCGATAAAGCGTTTCTAAAACTGCCGAGAGTATTGATCACAGAGCCGTTGCGGAGCAAGCTGTCTGATTCGGCAATCGTGCTGTATTCGTATTTGATCAGCTTGTATGAGTTGTCGGTCAGAAACGGAGAGAGATTTCGGGACGAAAACGGAAGGTATTATGTAGTGTGTCCCATCAGCACTGTTATGCGGCTGCTCAACTGCTGCAACAACAAAGCGGAAAGCGTGTATACACAGCTTGAAAATCAAAATCTTATCTCCCGCAAACGACAGGGACTCGGCAAGGCAAATTTGATATATGTGAATTCTATTGCGGAAAGTACCGCAACCTATGCGAAAAACGCACACGACCAATGCGAAAATATAGATTCTGCAAATGCAAAAATCACATTTGCGGAAATGGGAAAAACGCATACTATCAAGAATGATTATTATCAAAAAGACTTGAATAAAATCTATCCATCTATCAGCTACGGGGATGCGATAGAGGATATTCGCAATCAAATTGAATATGATGTTTTGGCAGAACGCGGCTACGGCAGTGTGTTGGATGAAATCGTCAGTCTGCTTGCCGATACGGTGACATCCACCGCCGAAACTCTCAGGATAAATCAAATCAACATTCCGACAGACAAGGTTCGGTGGCGGCTCAAGCAACTGACTGCCGAACATATTGAATACGTTATCGGATCACTCGAAAAGAACACAACCGAAATAAAAAATATGAGAGCCTATCTGCTGACGGCTCTCTACAACTCTATTGATACTTTGGATACTGCCGCCTTGTACGGCGCTTGAATGGAGGGTATATGCAGTGGAAAAAATCAAATTTATGAATACAAAGCAAGTAGCACAGGCGCTGGGTTGCAGTATGCCTACGGCACGTCAGATTATGATGCGTGCGGATTTTCCGCTTATCCGGGTAGGCAAAAACTACAAGGTCAGCGAACAGGCATTCGTTGAATGGAGTAAAAAAAGAAGAGTTTAACGATTTAAAGTAAAAAACGATTGATTCTGAATCGTTTCTGATGTATGATGTTACTATCGGAAACGATTCGGCGTCTTTAGGTTCCGAAAGGACGGATATAATGAACACTAAAGGCAAAAAGCCGAAAAGAAAAGTAAAAATGGATTACGGTGACGGCTCTATTTACTTTGTAAAAAGCCGAAACTGTTACGCCGGACAGGTTTATCTTGAAATCGACGGCGAAAAAATCCGCAAGAGCGTTTACGGTAAGACCGAGCGAATTGTAAAGGACAAAATTCGTGAGCTTCAAATTCAGGCTAAAGCCGGTGCGTTTAAGAGGGTTGATAAAATGACCTTTTATGAACTGGCTGAAAAAATGATGGAGGAGCAGGTTGCTCTGAACGAAATCAGACAATCCACCTACAAGCGCAAGCTGGAAACGCTGAAAATGCTCAGCTCTTTGTCCGATAAACAGCTTCGCAAAATCACGGAGGATGACATTATCGCATACTTCAAGGATAACCTCGATTATGCGCAGTCAACGCTCAACAAGCTGTATCAGCTACTCGGCGCTGTTTTCAAAAAGGCAATGAAAAAGGGAATCATCAGCAAAAGTCCGCTGGAGGATTTGCGTGTCCCGAAATCCCGCAAGAAAACGGACAAGGTCAGAGCGTTAACGGTAGAGGAGCAGGCACGGTTGCTTGATGTGCTGAATAACAACGACATCAATTACTCCGAGATAATGCTGGTTTCTATGTTCACCGGAATGCGCGGCGGAGAGATTTGTGCGCTAAATATCGAGGACATTGATTTTCAAAACAACTGTATCATCGTGAACAAGACCACATCACGCGGCGGCGACAATTCGGTTATCGTCAACGAAACGAAAACAGAAGCCGGTATGCGCAAGGTTTTGATTAACAACGATCTGGCAGCTTTTTTGAAGGAGTGTATCGGTGAGAGAACCGGCGGCACATTGTTTGTTTCAAGCAACAACAAGCCGGTCACTACACAGCAGGTCAACTATTATTTTTGGAACACTTTGAAGCAATACGATATTCAAGACAAATCGCTGCAAGGAAAGCTGACCTTCCACTCGCTCCGTCATACCTTTGCCACGCGCTGCATCGAAAGCGGCGTGCCGCCGAAGGTCTTGCAGAAAATACTCGGTCACAAGGACATCTCTGTTACGATGAACGTATATTGTGATGTTTTTGAAAAATTTGAAGCCGCTCACCTGAACGCTGTTGACAAGTATATGAAACTGAACAATATCGGATTGGGAAAATCCGAAACAAAAACCGTAAAGGTTGCATAAACAGGGCAAATCGCATTCAAAATCGCAGTCAAGCCGCTGCAAGCCACTGTTTAAGCCATTTAAAATGACTCCCGCAACCATCCAATAAGCACTAACCGTAATGGTTAGTGCTTATTTTTATTTCTGATATTTCTGAAAATTTTATTATCTCCATAACACACCCGCCTGAGCATTGTTACTTGACGCTCAGGCTGATTTTTTATTACTTATTATGTTTTAATGCGTATCTTCAATGCAGTACACAAAGTTTGTGAGGTTCATATTATCGTCAAAAGTGAAAGTTACATATCCGTCTTTCCGCTTATAGGTAACATCGCCGTGGGTTATGTTATTGTACATTGGCTCGCCAAGTTCAGCATAGACATCGTCATAGGTGCTGTTGCCGTTGATTTCGCCAAAACCGATGTTTGAATTGGCAAGGTTGCCTGACGAGTAATCAACCGTAATGCTGTAAATTTTATTTGTTTCGGCGGTGACCATAACATTCATACCGCTGTAGTAATGAATATACCACTTATCCGACGCTAAAAACGGATCTGAAATTTCTTCGCCAAAGGCATTTTTTACATCGTCAAAATCAGCGTTCAAAAAATTATTGCTCTCAACATCAAGCATTGAACTTTCGGACTTTTTAAGATAAAACTTTCCGCCTATATCCCACATTGATTCGCTGTTCTGATTTGTGACCGTGTTTTCAATATAGATTTCGCCGTCGGAAAACTTGATTTTACCCGTACCGCTGTTCTGCCAGCCGTCATCATCAAACGAAAAAGTTCCTATTCCATCAATCACCTTTGTTGTCACATTGCTTATTCTCGCAATTCGGTTTTGCGGTGCAGACGAGGTTTTTGTAAAAGTAAATCTCACAACATCGTCCTTGACGGAAATTATCTCAAGAATATTGCCACCGTTTTGAGTTGCGGTTGAAATATCGCTGTCTTTATCGCACCATATTCCGACATATTTTGAATAATCCGAGGTTTTATTTTCAGCCGTTGTCGTGACCGCAGTTGTCGGAACAGTTGTTGCATGTGTGGTAACATTATCCGATTTGCCGCCAAAAATCGTGCTGTTCAAAATTATAATCACCGCAATTACAACGAGCAAAACTATTGCCGCTGCAACGGCAATAATAATCGGTTTTTTCTTTTTTACCTTAATTTCTCCGCCTGTTGTAACATCAATCAGCTTTGTCATACAATACGGACAAAAGGTCGATTCAATCGGAAGTTCCTTACCGCAATTCCTGCAAAACTTCGTATCCTTACCCATAACGCCTCACCTCTTTTATATATTTTAAAACAAAAAACAACGCAATGCAATACGCACTGCGTTGTTTTCGGTTATTCAACTCTGAACGATGAAAGTACATCATCCGTTTCAGCTCTGGCATCAACCATTCGCTGATTTGCGTATTCGTCCTCCAACATTCCGAAGCCTGTTGGATGAATGTACATAAAATACTTACCGTCCTTACTTCCGAGTCTGCGTGAATCTATGCTGACCGTTCCGTCATATGTCCAGTCAATAGCGAATAAAAATCCGTCCGAGCCTGTTTCAGGATGTTCGTGATTATACGATTCATAAAAAGTAACCTTATCACCATCAACCTCATATGTATAATCCTCGGGGACTTCAATTGAAAAGCCGTTAAAATAGCATCTTCCGCCACCATTTGAGTTACTTTCGCCATAATCTTTCGATGTTTCAGGCTCGGTCGGCTTGGCTGTTGTAGGCTCAATCGTAGTAGACTTTGCCGTTGTTGGAATATCTGTAGTCGGTTCAACAGTTGTAGGTTCTGCTGTTGTCGAAATTTCCGTTGTAACCTGTTGGGTGGTTGCTTTAACAGCTTGCTCGGCATTATTATTGCCGAACATTTTCGGCAATAATACAATCGCACATACAGCCAACACAACCGCAACTGCCGATACAACAGGAATTATGACGACTAATTTTTTCTTTGACTTTTTATCCAACTTTATATCAGTCGATTTTTCATTAACCGAGGTCATCGGCAAAGGCTTTATCTCTGCACCGCAATGTTCGCAAAACCTGTCGCCGTTTTTAATCTGATTTCCGCATTTTTCGCAAAATCTCGTTTTATTCTTATTATCCATTTAGTCTCACCTCTTCTACATTTTAAAGCAAAAAGCAACGCAATGCAATACACACTGCGTTGCAACTTTCATTTTTATATGCTACTCAACATATTTTTCCTCATAATTTCTAATGAAATTAACATTATACTTTTCAACATCATTGAGCATATCCTCTGTGAAATCTTCGGGTTCAATCGTTCCCACATACCACCATTTATCGTCAAAATAATCTTGTATGTAGTCCGTATTGAATCTTCGTCCTGCTCGGGCATAAATTTCATTTCGTGCGAGTTCAAGCTCATCTGCATCAAGTCCTGCCAAATCGGAATTTGTAAGCTTTCGTGTGCCACTGTCAGGCAATATGTAATCTTCGTCATAATAATCATCGTAATCATTATAATCATCATACGAACTGTCTGACTTGTCGGATTTTGCAGTTGTGGGTTCGGCTGCAGAATAATTTGTATCCAAATAAACTATATTGGATTTTTCAGACATCTCATTAATAAATTTATCAGAAGCGGCTAATAAGTAAAGCGTTAATATATCTCCAGGTGTTTTATAACTAAAACATATGTTGTTATATACAGACAATGTATTTTGATCATTTGCAACTTTATTGAGTGATTCATTAAGTAAATTGGCCGCATCTTCTAACGAAACATTACACATAATTGCAATGCAAAGTGTAGCGTTAGTCTTTAATGAAGTATCCGACAATATTGCTGATACATTCATAATTTTTCCGCTGTATTGCTCGGTACCTATCACAATGTTCATCCTTGATAAATCTTTCGGAGTATAAAGTTTCGTAGCTGTATTGGTTCGTTCCTGATTAACGTTATCAATATCGTAATTTGATACATCGGATAATATATCGACCGCCTGTTCGACATTATCATATTTATTGCTGTCGCTTTCTGATGATGACAACCGTGATACACAAATACTTTTATACTTTTTCCAAAAGCCGTAGAAATCATATTTAACTCTTGCACCCGTATCATTTGATGATTCTTCAACAACGCTTTCGTTTAGCGGTACAATACCTTCTTCAACCGTTGTGGGTTCAGTCAAACTGCTTTCCGATTTTGTGTTGGTTTTGGTATCGGAATGACTGCTGTTGTTTAAAGGAAACAAAACCAACGCAAGTATTCCTGCAAACACAAGTACAAAAGCACCGAACACTATGCCTGCAATTTTCCATTGCTTTTTCAGCTTTTCTTTTTGCTCGTCTTTTGGTTCATTCAGGTTGACTGTTTCGGTTGTTTCGGAATCTTCAACAGCCGAGCAGTCTTCACCGCAGTTTTCACAATATCTGTCTTTTTCATTTAGCAGAAATCCGCATTTTGGACAACGCCTCATTTTTAACCCTCCAATGTCAAAAAATTATCTGAAAACTTTTCCGTTTTGCTTTGCACCGCAGCTTGGACAAAAGCTTGCATCATCACTTAATTCTGTTCCGCAATTTTCGCAAAACCTCTGACTGCTTGTATTGTCAACACCGATTTCTTCATTTTCAGCTTTGGTATGTGCCGCAGTTTGGGCAGAAATCCGCATCTTCGCTTATTTCTGTTCCGCAAATTTTGCAAAACCTCTGACTGCTTGTATTGTCAACACCGATTTCTCCATTGGCAACATCAACAGGCTCATCCTTCGACAGCTGATATTCAAGTAATTTGGCAGTAGCTTTCGTGTGCTGAGTAATACTTGCCAATGAGCCTATAAGCAATGCAACAACATGATAAATACAATACTCAATAAAAGCACAGATTGCAGCGTCAACAAGATTCATAAAGAATGTGCCGAAATTAAATTTATATTTCACTTCGCCGTAATATGATGTACCGTCAGTTTCAAAACCTGCAATAATTGAAGTAATAATTCCTATTATAATCAAAATTACAAAAAGAATCTTACCAAGAGTTTCTACACCGGAACACCAACTCCAAAGTTCACTTATCACTTTGTCAGTTTTTACACTGTCTTCAACTGACACGGGACTTTTATGCTTTGCCGTTTCTCTGAACATATTTGCCATTGTTCTTCCTCCTTAAATTAACATCAGTTATTCAAATCTAAAGGTTTTTACTGCATAGTTGAAGGTTTGATGGGCTGTTGAATATTTTTTTACTGATGTTATATCATCTGCGATAAACTCAAGACCTGTTGCCGTTGTATATCCAAAAACATAGCCGTTTTTCTCACCGAGTTTAGTAAAGTTCGGTGCAGGAGGAGATGACTGTGAATACGGACTCTTTGTGAACAAAATAGCTCCCACATAACCCATATCATATTTGTCATAGTTGTACTTTTCGTAGTAACATCTCCATGCATTTGATTGTTTATCATAACAGCCGTCAGGAACTACAACAGAGTACTCTGCAATAGTTCTGTTACCGCTTGTACAAGTATAGTATTGTCTCACACCATTGATAACAGTCACCTTACAGGTGGCTTTTTTGCCATTTGCGGTTGTTGCGGTAATTGTAGTTGCACCTGCACCTTTGGCGGTAACTTTTCCGCCTGACACGGTTGCAACATTTTTGTTGCTTGATGACCATGTTACTGTGCTTGTTGAACCCGCTGAAAGTGTGTACTTGAGCGTAACGCTTTCCTTTTTGCCGATATAGGCTGATGTCTTGTTCAGCTTAATTGACTTTGGCGGATTGTAGACATACTTTTTAGACCAACCTTTTGAATTGTAACCGCTCACGGTGTTGCCGTTCTTATCAATGCAACGGATCGTATAGGTTTCGGTTCTGCCTGATTTCACGGCAGCATCGGTATAAGTTGTCGCAGTTGTGTCCTTGAATCTCTTCCAACCGCCTGACGCAGGTTTGTAATAAAGTCGGTAGCCGTAAACACCTGCGATTTTATTCCAAGTCAGTTTTATGCCGCCAGAGGTGTTTTCAAGCTTTGAAATTGTCGGTGCAACAGGAACATATTTAATTGACCAACCGTTTGAGTTAAAACCGCTGATTGTGTTGCCGTTCTTGTCAATGCAACGGATCGTATAGGTTTCTGTTCTGTTAGGACTTACGCCCGAATCGGTGAATGATGTTGCGGTTGTGTCCTTAAAGCGTTTCCAACCGCCTGATGCAGGTCTGTAATAAAGTCTGTAGCCGTAAGCTCCCGAAACCTTGTTCCACGTAATTTTTACACCGCCTGTTGTATTTTTAAGGCTTGTAATCTGCGGTGTTGAAAGGTTTACTTTATATTCTTCAAATTTAAAGCCGTTATTATTTGCATATCTTTGAGCGCAAGAATTTATATCGCCGACAATAACAAAATCAGGAATCTTGTAGTTGTTGTCATTTTTGCCGTAATAACCAAGGCTGTAATCAGAAAGATATGTAACGCTTGCAGGAATTGTAATCTTCTTTAAATTCAGGCAATTGTAAAAAACATAGTTGTCAAGCTGCTGAAGTCCGTTGTTCAGCTTTACCGATGACAAATTAGTGCAATCTTCAAACGCAGACTCACAAATATATTTGACATTTGCAGGAATTTCAATGCTTTTAAGTGAACTGCAGCCTAAAAAAGCGTATCTTTCAATCGTTGTAGTATTTTTACCTATTTTGACATTCTGCAAAGCGGTACAATTCAAAAAACTGCCTAATCCTATTTCAGTAATATTATCAGGCAAGTCAATGCTTTCAAGACTGTTGCAATCTGAAAAAGCACATGGACTTATATATTTTAATTTTTCAGAAAGAGTCACATTTTTTAATCCTGTACAACCCGCAAAGGCATTTTCTCCCAAAGAAGAAACACTTGAGGGCAGTTCTGCTTTTTCAATAGAAGTACAATTACTAAACGCACTTTCACCTATGGTGTTAAGTAAATTATTAAATGTTACATTCTTTACAGAAGTACAATTTTCAAACGCATTTGAACCGATTTCTCTAAGATTGTCATTAAAATTCAGACTTTCAATTGACGAACAGCCTTTAAATGCTGACGGAGAAATTGTGTTAAGATTCTTTGAAAAAGTCACACTTTTAATATTATAGCAATTTTCAAATGCAGATTTTCCTACAGACATCATACTATCGGGTAAAGTAATGCTCTTCAACCCTGTACAGTTTTTAAAGCAACTGTCAGGAAGAACCATTAAACCGTTTTCAAAGGTTACATTTTCAAGGTTGTCATATCTAGAAAAAGCACCATCGGGCAATGAATCAACAGTTGACTCAATAACAATATTTGTCAATGAAGGTAGATATAGGCAATCTGATATTGATTCAATATTTTTGGCTTTAAAATAGACTGTTTTAAGATTTGTACAACCCTCAAATGGATATTCATAATTACCATCCATACAATACCGCACATACCCAAAGTACTCAATTTGTTCAGGAATTGTTATATATTCAAGGCTTTTACAATTTTTAAACATCTGACTTGAAATATAAGTTATTCCCTTTCCCAAATCAACATCAACAAGTGAGATACAGTCCGAGAAAAGTTGGCTCGGAATTTTTTTAACTGTATCAGGAATTATAATTCCTTTTAGCTTTCTATTATTATAGATACCGCTTACATCAGAAAATGTTTTGGTACGGTAATCATAACCCAATGAAGTTACCTTGTACCCATTTACCATGGACGGAATTTCAACATATTCGCTGTCACCTTTGTATTTAGTAACATTTGCGGTCATATCACTGCTGTTATAACTAAATTTAAAATCATTCGGATCTGAATCGTATGTTGCGGCACTTGCCGTAACGGGTACGCAGAGAGCTGCTGAAATTACTATCAGTACAGAGAGAATAACAGACAGACTGTTTTTTAACTTAATTTTACATTTTAACATAGTTTTTCCTCCTAAAAATTTTATTTATTACAGACGGCTGAACTGCGGTCTGTCAAAGTTCATAAAAAATTCATCTGTTGTAAAATAAGTTTAGCACAAATAATGCTACAAGTCAATAATAAATGCTTACAGTAAATTTATTTTTTTGTTCAAAAAGTTTAAAATAGATTATATATAGGATTCTGAGGTTTTACTTATGAACAAAAATATTGATTATACGGCACTCGGCAAAAGGATAAAAAATAAGCGGATTGAAAAGGGTTTCACGCAGGAACAGCTCGGCGAATTGTGCGAACTTTCTGCGGCACACATCGGTCACATTGAGCGTGGAACAAGAATACTTTCCGTTGATGTTCTTTTCCGTATTTCTCAGGCACTCGACACAAGCATTGACTGGCTTGTATTTGATTCGGTTGAAAACAAACATATGCTTAACGAAATTAACAGCGTGCTTAAAGACACCGACAAAACCAAAGTAACCACATTTCTAAACACGGTAAGAGTTCTTGCCGATAACATTGACAAGTTGTAAACAATTTGTTAAAAATCCACAAAATAATTACCGTCCTTGATTAAACTCTAATTAAAGTATAATCAAAGACGGTATTTTTGTCCTGTGCTGTCAGCACAGTTTTATTCTGTTTTAAAGATTTCTTTTCAATTCTTTAACATTTTGATAGCGGTTGTCGGGAATTGTCTGGGTGCATTTTACAATCACCCTTTTCAGCCTGCCGTTATAAAGGCGAATTTCAGGCGGCTGTCCCGTCAGCATAACATTCATCAAAACACCTATTGCGTAAATATCGGTTCTTTCATCGGTCTGATTAATTCCGTACTGTTCGGGTGCGGCATATCCCATTGTGCCAATAGCCTGTGTGTCTTTCGACTGATAGGGCTTGTACAGCCTTGCCGCATCAAAATCAATCAGCTTTACATTACCGTTGCTGTCAATCATCACATTTTCAGGCTTAATATCCTTGTGTATAATTTGGTGCGAATGTAACAAATCAAGTGCGTCACAAAGAGACGAAATAACTTTTCTCACGCCTGACGGAGAATACAATCCCGTTTGCAGATAATCTGCCACGGTCTGACCGTCAACATATTCTTCAAGAACGGTGACTCCCGTTTCGGTTTTGACAACATCGTAAACATTTGCAATATTTGGGTGTGAAAGCGTTCTAAGTGCAAAGTAAACCTCTCCCGAACCTTTTAATGTGCGTTTTACAATCTGTTTGCCGAGCTCCTTGTGTCTGTAAACACAAATCTCCGTTTTATCGGTGCGTTTGAGCAATCTCACAAACTGATATTGTTCATTAATCACCGTATCAATCCAATTATTTCCCATAACATTTCCTCACAATATTGACAAGCACAGCAAAATTTGAGGGGAATATAAATTGACATAATAAGCACTTTGCAAAATTATAAGTCTAACTATACTTGTCTTGCTTATTATATCATGTTAAAATAGTTTTGGAAACTTACAAAACTTTAATTCAGGGAGTTTTTGATTATGATACGCAAAACCACAACTCAACTTTTAAAAGAACTTGAAAATTTCAACACATTTGAAGAATACGAAAACGCAAACAGAGATTCAATGATAAGCAAAAATCTCTCGGAATACCTTACCGACCTTTTGAACGAAAGGAATCTTACAAAAGCGGAGGTCATTCGTAAAGCCGAACTCAGCGACGGCTATGCCTATCAGATTTTTTCAGGCTTGAAAACTGCCCCGAAAAGGGATAAACTAATTTGCCTTTCAATAGGAATGGGTCTGTCGGTAAATGAAACCAACAGCGTCCTTAAAATTGCAGGGCTCTCACCTCTCTATCCAAAAATCAAGCGTGACAGCATTATAATCATAAATATGAATAACAACAAAAGCGTTGTAGAAATCAACGAGGCTCTCTATAACGAGGGGGAAGATACTTTGAATTAACAATGAGGAGGGCATAATGGGATTACTTGAGAATGCGAGATATGCGTCTATTGAGCGTGGATACGATTATTATAAAAGAGGGAATGTGATTTCCTTTAAACAGACAAGTGAAAATGAATATGAGGGCAAAGTATCGGGATCTGCGGAAAAGCCTTACGATGTTCACATTGATATTATTCATATAAAAAAAACATTTTGTAATTGTCCGTTTGCGGAAGGTAACAGAAAGGTCTGCAAGCACAAAATTGCAATATATTTTTCTGCATTTCCCGAAAAAGCCGAGGAATATTACAAAAGTCTCAAAAGCTATGATGAACCCGAGTTTGACGATGATTATGACAATGATTATTTTGATGAAGATGATGAATTTGACGAAGATTTCAGAGAGGTTGTCTGCGATATTCTAAATCATAGGATTTCAAAAATGACAAAATCGGAGGCTCAATCTGCACTATATGATATTATTGAGTCAGCCCCCGAATGGATGCTACGGGATTTTGTGAATAATTGGATTTGAACAAATTAGCACAAGGCGGTACATATTATGGCAAGAGTTTATACATTCAAAATTGTCTATATAGGATGCGAGAACAAAATATGGCGAGATATTCAGATTTCCTCAAATTCGACAATGGCTGTGTTGGGCTATGCCGTGCTTTCGTCATTCAACACCTGTGCTTATCATCTGTTCATGATGACATACAAAGGTACAAATTACGAGTTGGACGATGAAGAATTTCAGACAAAACCAAAGCTTATGTCAGAAACGAAACTCGGCAATTTAAAACTTGAAATTGGCGATAAAATTCATATGATTTACGATTTTGGCGAAGAACAGGAGTTTGAAATGACCTTGCTTTCTGATGAAGAAATGCCAAAAGGCAGCGGACGAGCCTATCCAAAGGTTTCTGACGGAGCAGGCAGAGGAATTATTGACGATATGTCGGCAGAAGATTTGCTTGACCTCATCAAAAAAATCGACAAAACCGGCAAAAGCGATTTCATCTACGCCCGCAGAGGTGAGCGTGCCCCGTGGGATTACCGCAACTATCAAATCGACATTGACAATTGCCTCCTCAAAGGCGAAATAGCCCGAATCAAATCCGCCTACGAAAATCCCATTGAGGATTTTTGAGGTTTAATAAAATTAGGAAAAATTGAATTCCTATTAACAAAAATGCAAGAGGATGTTAATCACCCTCTTGCATTTTCTTAACTATTGATAAGCAATGCATTGTCATCATCAGATTCAGACAAGACTTTTTGAACATAACCGTCATAAAGTTTTTTTAAAAACCTTACTTTATCATCTCTTCTTTTTTCTATTGCTTCATTCGGAGAGTTGTACTTTTGATAATTTTCAAGAAACGCTCTCATACATTGCAAAGTTGCTGAATAATCAAAGCTTAATGTTATTCATCTCGTCACCGAGGACATCGGCGATTTCTTTCAGATGGCCTGTGCGTTTGCCTTTTAGTTTATAGAACTGCAAAAGTCCGTAGCCCGGGTACTCGTTGCCCTCAACCATAACGGGACCGTTCTTTGAAAAGGCGATATCCCAACCGATATATCTCACCTGCGGAATCTTTTCCGCTGCCTCAACAACCATGTCAAGAGCCTCTCGAACGCCTGCAATCTTAACCTCGGAGAACTTTTTGCCTGTCATCGGGTGTTTGTCATAAACATTGCCGTAGTCGTCAATTACATTACTGTCGATTCTGCCGTCTGCATCAAGGCTGAGGTAGAGGTCATTTGTACAGCCGATAACATTCGACTCGTCCTGATTGATACGGAGAGCGTTATTTATTATATGCGCCTTGCCGTCCTTATAGAGCGTAACAACTCGCCATGAATTTACAACGCACGGATTGATTTCGTTGAGGTCATCGCTTTGAACGATTGCCTCCTCAACAAGAAGCTGACCGTTTGCCTTGAGTTCATCATAAAGCTTGTTGCTGTCCTTTACATCGGCAACGGTGATTTTTGAAATGCCGTGACCTCCCTCGCCTGTCGGGTCTTTTGCAAAAACGGTTTCTCTGCCGTCAAGAAACTTCTTGAAATCTTCCTTACTGCCTGTGCGAAGGTTGATGAAATCTCTTTTGAGATACTTTTTGAAAAGCTCGTCAAAAACAAGCTTGTCACGGAGAAGAACGATATATTCTTCATCGTTGAGATATTCAAGAATTTTGTAGAAAGTTTTTGCAGTTACAAAGGTTTTTTTCTCTTTAGCCGAAAGGTTGATAAAATCGCAACGAAAATAGTCCGTGTAGCCTGTGCCTCTGATGAGAAAGTTGCGGATTATGTCGAACTTGATATAAGCCTTTGACTTACCGCTGTTCTTGGCGATAATGTCAATGTGCTTATCCATTCTGCTGTGGTTAATATCTCTAAATTTATTCAAAAGCCATTTGTGTACCGAAACTGCCATCTTACTTCTCCTTTACAACCTTACCGTCTTTTACATAAAATCTCGGATTGTTCTTGCCTATATTCACAAGCGCCTCAGCATTGCCCATACCCGAACTTCTGCCGAACATTCCAACTGTTATGCCGTCACCGAGGAGTGTTACCTCGTCATCAATTTTTACCGATGAATCAACCTTAACAGCCGTCATATTCATACACATCTCACCGACAACAGGATATTTTTTGCCGTTTATAACAACCTGTCTGTTGTGATTTGCGTGACCGATGCCGTTGTTGTAGCCGACAGGAAGAATTGCAAGAATAATATCCTCATCTGCCGTATATGACGCATTGTAGCCGAACCACTCACCCTTGTTCACCCTTTTAAGCTGAAGAATACGGGTTTTCATCTTCATAGCCGGCTGTAAATCTATCTTTACATCAAAATATGTTTCGCTGATGTTGTACTTCTTAATGAAGTAATTGTTTCGCATTTTGCGAAGTTTGTCCTTTGGAGAATTTGAAAGAGAATCGGGGGCAACATTGTAGCCGTAGATTGCAATGCCCATTCTCACGCCTGTTGTAAAAGGCTGTTTCGGGTGGGTGAGCATTGAAACGGAACTGCCCATATGGACAATCGGGATTTTATTCAAATCAATAAGCGATGTAAGCTCCTTGAAGTTTCTGACCTGCTCGTCCCAATGGGGATCAAAAATTCCGGCTGTTGCAAAATGCTGATAAATTCCCTCAAGAACAAAATTTGAACCGTTAATCATATCAACGGCAGTTTTAACCTCATTCTTATCCTTGAAGCCGAGGCGGTTAAATCCTGTATCAATCTGGAGATGAACCTTGAAATTGCAGTCAATGTTCAAATCAAGCAACCTTTTGAGGTAGTCAAGCTCATTCACGGCAATGGTGAGATTAAGCCGCTTTGCCTCCTCAATTCTCGAAAGATGAACCGGATGCAGGCACAAAAGCGGAGCGTCCTTGTTGACCTTACGAAAGCTTTGAGCCTCCTCAAGAGAGGACACGGCAAAATAGTTAATGCCGTTTTTGTACATTTCATTTGCCACTTCCATACCGTGACCGTAACCGTCACCCTTGAGAACGGCAATAAAATATTTGTAGTCGCTGTATTTTTGTGTTATCGCACGGGCATTTGCACCGATTTTGTCAAGGTCAATTTCAACATATGAATCCAGCATTCCAAAGCCTCCGTTAATACACTATATCCTTAGAATTATAGCATAATTGCATGGGTAAATCAATAGCGATATTGAACAGTAACGGTGTACGGTTCGGGCATAAAATTGAAAATTGAAAATGTAAAATGGAAAATTATGGTCGGGAAGACAATTTGCAAGAGTGAAAAACATTGTCGCCCGACCGTTTTTGTATATATGGAAGTTGTTGCAAATTTGTATGAGCGGATATTATACGCCTGTAGATAGCCACGCAAAGATTTGTACAAATTAAAATTATATAAATAAAACAAAAATTGCATCAATGCCGTATCGGGCATTGGTGCAATTCCTTTATCTAACTATCTTCCGGAAAGGACTGCGGTGTACCACCGCAGTCCTAAATTTTTTATTTTCAATTTGCCAACGGCTTGCCGTTATATAAGCCCTACAATGTACATCTGAATTGTGGTTGCATCAATGACGGTAATATCGGAATCAAAGTTTACATCAGAGTTTATACGCTCTATCTCGTTCTGATTGATAAGACCCACAATTGCTTTCTGAATTACGGTTGCATCGGCAACATTGATTTTGCCGTCACCGTTTGCATCACCGTAATATGCCTTTTCGGCTGAATTGGTGCTTGCAGTCATAACATAGTTTGTCATACCGATTGCAAGGTTGCCCTTGTCAACTCTTTTTACATACTGCAAAGTTGCCTTGTTGTTCGGAGAATCCGACACGGCAACATACATTGCGTCACCCTTGAGAACCATACCGTAGCAAAGCTTGCCTGATGACACCGACACACCATTGATGTCGGATGCGGCAACTGCCTGTCTGCCTGTTTCAACATCGTATGAATACACGGCGTCGGAGGTATTAAAATACAGAGTATCGTTGTATTTTTCAAGGCTCATAAATGTATTTATCCAGTAGGAATTACCGCCTGCGCTCCATCTTTCGTTCAATTTCAGCTTTTTCTCATATGTATTGCTGTCAAGCTTGTATTTTAACAATGCACCCTTGTTAGCTGAAGAATTGTTGTTGACAAAGCCGTAAAATTCACCGTTAACCTCGCAAAGCCTTGTGTCGAAATTATGGATTTCGTAATTATCATATTTTGTCGAATTTGCACCGTAGCTTATTGTGTAATCATAGTGCTTTGACGGAAGGTTCTGAATGGCATTGTCACTCAAAAGAAAGTATGTATGCTGAGCGTGTCCCGGTCTGTCATTAATAGGATCATCCCATGTAACATCAACATTATACCAAGCGTTGCCGATATGAACCTTGTTCCACATATGGTTCATTGAGCTTGAAACAACAAGTTCGGAGTCTATTCCGACAAGTGAAAGCATATAGGAATACGCAAGTGCATAGCCCTGACATACGGAAGTTTTTTCAACAAGCGAATTGTAAATATCAGCCTTGTTGTAATCCGATGTGCTGTACTCGCTCATAATGGCAAGCTCATCGTGAATTACGAGTGCCTTTTCGGAATCGGTCATATTCTCGTCCACGAGCGAAAGAATTCTCTCAACCTCTTTATCAAGCGACTTTTTCTGTGTTGCATACTCGCTCTTGCTGATTGTGTACTCGGGATAGATTGACGCAACCTTATCCTCTGACGGATAGTAGGAGTACGAAAATCCCTGATTCACATAGTAAAGCTCCGGATGAGTCAAGGTCAGCACCTTAAAAAATTCTGCAGCATCGCTTCTCGGAACATTTAGACTGCTGATATCAATTTCCTCGTCAAAATTTTTAAGGCTGTCAAGAACCATACCCTCAGCCTTACCGTATTTGTCGTACATTGTTTTGTTATAAAAAATTTTGCCCTCTTTCGGCGCTGTGTATGCCGAGGCTGTGAAAATGCCCGTTGACACCGCACAGGAAACCGAAACCGTTACCGTGAGCATCAGTGCAAAAAATTTACCCGCTATTTTTTTAATATTTTTCATATGTATTTCTCCTCTCAAGCCAAAGAAGCAAAATGCACAAAAAATTTTGATTTTCTCTGACTTTTACAACTAAATTATACCATTTACAGGCACAACAATTCAATTCACATAAACACCGAAGTTATGAACACTAATTTGTCTGTTTATACAAAAATTTAATATAATCACAGATAAAACACAATAAAACGCAATAAAACACACCAAACTATACCGTCATACAATCCGCTGTCTGCACATACAATCTATTACAGATGTCCCCCTAAGGAGGACAGACAGGAGGGCTGTATGTGAAAGGTATCGTAGAAGAAAGAGCGGCAATGCTCGGCGAATACATAATCGAAAGCAAGGCAACCGTGAGAAGTACGGCAAAAAAGTTCGGTGTGAGCAAAAGCACCGTGCATAAGGATGTCAGCCAACGGCTAAAGGTACTTAACCCTGCACTTTACCGACAGGTGAGGGAAATTCTTGACACCAACAAAAGCGAAAGGCACATAAGAGGCGGTCTTGCAACAAAAAAGAAATATCTGCAAAAGAAAGCCTTTGAAAGCGAAAAAAGCTGAAAATCAACTGCAATACGGCTCATACACCATACAAAACCGCATTTTCAGAGTATATTTTGGGTATTTTTGAACTTTACTTTTTATGACTTGCGTTGTATAATTTAATATAGGTGTCGTTTGCCCGTTTGGCGATTGAAACTTAGAATTTCAGTAAAGATTTAACCTTTTGCCGAAATTCCGATGAGCTGACGCACCTTTGTACTGCTTGCAATCGGTTGCAACTTTTGTTTCGGTTAAAAGAGTGCAATATTTTCAGATTTGTCTATAGTTTGTGTGCGGCAACGCTTAACGCAAGCTGTATCCGAGGAGAAATTTAAAATGAGAAAAATTCCCTTTTCACCGCCTGACCTTTCTCAGGCAGAAATTGACGAAGTTATAAAGGTTCTGAAATCGGGCTGGATTACAACAGGTCCCGAAACAAAGCTTTTTGAAAGCCGTATTGCAGAAAGATGTCACACGGAAAAGGCGGTCTGTCTTTCATCGCAGACCTCTTGTGCCGAACTTACACTGCGTATTCTCGGCATCGGGCCGGGAGATGAGGTTATCGTCCCGGCATACACCTACACGGCAACCGCATCAATCATCTACCATGTGGGCGCAAAGCCTGTTATGGTTGACTGCAAAAGCGGCAGCTTTGAAATGGACTACGATAAAATGGAGGCGGCAATCAACCACAATACAAAGGTTATCATTCCTGTTGACCTTGCAGGTGTTGTGTGCGACTATGACCGTATTTTTGAGGCTGTTGAAAGAAAGAAAGGCGTTTTCAATCCACGCAATGAGCTTCAGGAAAAGTTCGGCAGAGTTATTGTTATGGCTGACGGCGCTCACGCATTCGGTGCGCAATGGCACGGTAAAATGTGCGGTGAAATTGCCGACTTCACAAACTTCAGCTTTCACGCTGTAAAGAATATGACAACCGCCGAGGGCGGTGCGGCTGTTCACCGTTCACATGACGGAATTGACGAGGAAGAAATGTACAAGCAGTATATGCTTCTCTCGCTTCACGGTCAGACCAAAGACGCATATCAAAAAAACAAAGTCGCATCGTGGGAATATGATGTTGTTGACACTCAGTACAAGTGTAATATGACCGATGTGCTTGCCGCAATCGGTGTGGCTCAGCTTGAACGCTACAATAAAATTCTCAACCGCAGACATCAGCTTATAAAGCTTTACAACGAAGAATTTAAGGATTTGCCTGTTCAGGTGCTTAATCACTGCGATGAAAACCACCGCAGCAGCGGTCACCTTTACTTTGTAAGATTTATCGGCAAAGACGCAGAATACCGTAACAAGTTCTATAATATGATGGCTGACCACGGCGTAATGTGCAATGTCCACTTCAAGCCGTTGCCGTTGCTTTCGGCATACAGCAAGCGTGGTTTCAAGATTACCGATTATCCGAATGCGTATAATATGCACAAAAACCAGCTCACCCTCCCGATGAACTCAACTCTCACAGACGATGAGGCATGGTATGTAATTGAAACATTCAAGCAATGTATGAAAACACTTAAATAACGGTGTGCCACCGTTCCCAGTTTATAAATTGAAAATGTAAAATGGGAAATTGAAAATTAAGGACGGCGGTGTGCAACCGTCAATAATTTGAGAAGACAGTCAGATAAATAAAATGCATCAGATGCCCGGTAAGGCTCTGATGCATTTTTGTTTTGTAAGGAATCTGTAGGGGCGTTCATTGGACGCCCGCACGGCGAGCCGCCGTTCCCAATTCGTGTAGATAGCTTGTAATGTCAAAAAACATATTATGCCCGAGCGTATTATTGTAATTGTTCGTACAATCCCGTAGGGGCGTTCATTGGACGCCCGCTAAGTAACGGCAGAAAATCTATGTTAAATCCAATTATATAAATGTTGCAAAGTTACTGCTATAATGTAGCGGCGAACCGTGTTCGCCATTTGAAACGATTGTAAAATCGGTTCGACCTAATACAAAATATTTGTTTATTATTTAGTTTGATATATCAAAGATTATGTACGGGCATTTTATTCGTTTTGGTTTTGCAACCAAAACGATTGGCGAACACGGTTCGCCGCTACAGATTATACATATCATTCATCACATCAAAACATTTTTATAAAACAAATCCATTCATCAAAGCGGGCGCCCAATGAGCGCCCCTACGATTTGCAAAGAAAATCAAAAAGTCAGGAAACTATGTTTCCTGACTCTAATTGCTGCATATCATATTTTCAGATAAATTAAATTCACTTTTAGCTGTCCGTCAGGACAATTTAGCTATCCGCAGGATAATTTAGCTTGCGTAGCAAATTTAGCTCACACTTGCGTGAATTTAGCTGACGAAAATCAAAGATTTTCGTCAATACCCCCACCTGTCAAAAAATCTGACAGTCTGATATGTCAGGATATAGTTCTGACTTTCGTGGAAAGCGCTCTGAACCATATCGGGATTATACATATACATAATGCGGTGCTGAACGGCATCCTTGTTTTCGTCAAAGATATAGCTTACCGCCTGAATACATTCCTGATTTGTGCCGATTTTGGTACTGCCGGTATAATGGCAGTTCTCGATAACCGAGGCAACTGTCGGATAACCGTCAAAGCACATTGCGTCTTTTACCGACTGAGCAATGAGCGCCGCTCCTATAAAACCGCCCGAACCGAATTCGCCCATGCAAAGTCTTTCAAGAAGATCCCTGTCCTCATCGGTAAGCGTTACCTTGGAGCATTCATAGGTTTTGTCCGGATTGTCAATTGCCACAAGATAACCTGCGTCCCATTGAGATTGGTAATCGACAGGCTCTTTCGGCGGAATTGCCGTAGCAAACGGAACGGTTGCCTGTGTTGTTGTCACGGGCTGAGTTGTCGCTTTTGTTGCCTTTGTGGCTTTTGTCTGAGGCTGTGTTGTTGCCTTGGTTGCTTTAGGCTTTGCCGTTGTTGTTTCAACGGGTACGGTTGTTGCGGAAACAGTTGTTGTCGGAACAATCTTCCGAATATTCGGATTTACCCTTGCCATTGCCGATTCTGTCGGAGTTTCTCCGGCATTGAGAGTACCGTTTGAGCAGACGAACTGCAAAACTACCAAAACGGATACTACAACAAGTACAACCGACAAAACCTTGTTTATATTTTTATTGAAAAACTTCATCGTTTCACCGCCGTTTAATACTTCTAAACACAAATGACGCACAAAAAGACACGCTGTCACACATACAACAATTATACCACGGTATGCATTTCTTTTCAATTTGAGCATTCTACAAAAATGAACTGCCTTTTTTAAACAATATTACCTAAGCGGACAAATTATTACCATAAACAAAAGCCGACGCATATGCACCGGCTTTTTATTTTGAAAATACTTATTTATAATGACTGTTTCTCGGCTCTTCTGTACTTTGAAGGTGTTGTTTCGTAGTACATTTTGAATGCTCTGTTAAAGTTTGAAATGTTGTTGAAGCCCGACATACCTGCAATTTCGATAACGGGAGTGTCCGTTGTGGTAAGAAGCATTGCGGCTCTTGTCAGTCTGAGCTCGTTAAGGTAGTTTACAAATGTTGTATTCATAAGCTCCTTAAAGAGATGCGACACATAGTAACGGCTGAGACCTGTTGTCTGAGCTATTGTATCAAGAGTAATGCTGTCGCAGAAGTTGTTGTTGATATATTCCGTAATTCTGCGGAGAGCACGGTACTTTTTGCCCTGAGCCTCAACATCACAAATCTTAACAAGGCCCGATGAGAAAAGAATATAGAAAATGTCGTACATTTTGCCGTGAACAAGAATCTGGAAGAACTCGTGCTTTTCGTTCTCGGCAGAAATAACCGTGTTCATATCGTCAATAAGATTGTTATAACGGTAGTCGCCTCTCGTAACCTTTGCAAAGTGAGTGCAGTTGCCTGTTACAAGACCTCTGATCAGACTCTGCGGAATAAACTCCTGAGTGAGCGATGCAGGATTTGAAAGGTTAAGAAGAATAACATCAACTCTTGCATTGCCTGTATTATTAATTTTGTATCTCTGATTAGGTGAAATAAAGTAAATGTCGCCTGTTGAGAGCGAATAAGTGTCAGCACCCATTTCAACGGTCATATAGCCGTCCCTTACAACAGCCACAAGAACCTCGTTGTGAACATTCCACATATTGCTGTCAATAATCATTTCACCGCAGACTACTCTGTAAGCAGAACTGGATGCGGTTGCCGAACGCAAGAAATCAAAACTCATAATAATAACCCCGATTCTAAAAAATTATGTTTTCAAACATTTTGTGTCTGAAAACAACACAAATAATCACTGCAACAATATAATAGACTTTATGCACAAAAAAGTCAATAATTACGACAAATGTGCAAAAAATAAATGTATAAACTGCAATTAGTGCAAATTTTAAATATTCCGCTGTCTGCTGTATGTTAATTGATTTTTAATTCTACGCAATAATGTATCAATTTATCTACTGATAATTGTTATAATTATTTCCGAATCAGACATTATTATTTAACGATTTTAATATGAAATATTGCCAACTGTATGGCAATTAAAATGAATCGTTTACATTTTCAAGCTGCTTTTTAAATTCATCAACAACATTTTGCGGTGATATAATTCTGACCTTTCCGCCAAGACCGAATACCCAAGCGTAGAACTGTTTGCTCGTCATAATATCGACCGATACACCGAATGTTGTGTCGCTTTCCTTTGTAACAAAAATATCCCTGCCGAACCTGTCAACAATAACACCTATGCAGTCATTGTCAACCGACAGCTTAACCGTAGCTTTTTCACCGCCGAACATTGAGAAAACGCCCTTTGAATAATCTGCAGGATCAAATTTTTCAAAGGTCTTTCCCCCGTCACGCTCATCGTCAAGCACCTCGATATCGTCCATTTTGTCAACACGGTAATGCTTTATACTGTCGGCACAGGTGTCATAAGCAATGAGATAGTAATTCTCATCATCCCAGCACAGCGCCCACGGTGAAGCCGTGTATCCGCCGTTCCTGATTTTTTCACGCTTGACAATTCGCTCCGTTCCCGAAAAATCGAGTTCCCAACGGTAGTATTTGAACGAGATTTTGCGGTTGAGTGCTATTGCATTCTGAATTTTGTCAACCGAATAATAAATTCGTTCATTCATTGTTTTGGCTCTGTTTGCGACAAAAACCTGCCTTTGCAATTCCTTGCCGTCATGAACACTTGCAAGCCCTTCAAGCTTATGGATGAGGGAAATGCTCTTTTTTTCGGTAATGAATTTTGAGCTTTGAATTGCGTCAACAAGAAGCTTCAACTCGGGCAGTTCAAATTCTCTGCTTGCAACATAATATTTAACGGTTGATGATTTGCTCTTGCAGATGTCCATTCCGAATTTTTCAAGTACCTGCAAATCATCGTAAAGACTTTTTCGCTCCGCAGTAATTCCGTACAACGCAAGCTCTGCCAGAATTTCGCTTGAAGTCAGCCCGTGATTTTCATCGGTCTTTTCAAGAAGAATTTTTCGCAGATACAAAAGTTTCTGTTTTTGCATAGGATTTCTCGACATAATACAGTCCCCCTCAAAGGATTATATATTTTTATGTGTTCATTATATCAAATTTCAGCCGAGATTTCTATATATTTTTACGGCAAGCCGCCGTTCCCAATTCGAGCAGACAGTTTGTAATATCAAAATCATATTATGCCCTAGCGTATGGAAAATTGAAAGTTGAAAATGGAAAATGGAAAATTATGGTCGAGCGTAGCATTGTAATTGTTCGCACAATCCCGTAGGGGCGTTCATTGGCCACCCGCAAGTAAAGACACAAACATTGTGATAGAAATAAACTATATAAATATCACAAAGTTACTGCTATTTTGTAGCGGCGAACCGTGTTCACCCGCTCGTGTGCAACGCACACAATTGAACGCATTGCGTACAAATTTGAATACACATTTTTCATCACATAAAAAATATGTGTTTAAACAAATTCTATCATTAAGGCGGGCGCCCAATGAGCGCCCCTACAATTAAACAGTTAAATTCATATAAAATAAAAATTGCATCAATGCCGTTTCGGGCATCAATGCAATTCATTTATCTCAACTATCTTCTCGAAAGGTCTGCGGTGGCACACCGGCGACCATAATTTTCCATTTTCAATTTTCCATTTTACATTAACTACTAAATCCGCTCATCAAGCCCGTAAGCATTACGACAAGCGGCATTGTTGCAAGTGAAAATACCGTAGTTGCGGCAACGATACTAACCGACAGCTCAACATCCTTGTTGAACTTTGTTGCAAACATAGTTGTTGTTGCGGCAGTAGGGGCTGATGTGGCGATTACGCAAGCCATGGTAATTATGGGTGTGACACGGCACAATGACATTACAACCGCTGTAATCATCGGTAAAGCAATCAGACGGACTGCCGAAGAAAAATATACGCCCTTGTCAGTGAACGCCTTTTTAAAGTCAGCCTGTGAAAGGTAAAAACCGATAATAAGCATTGGGAGCGGAGTGTTCAGAACTGCAAGATATTCAACCGGTTGGCTGATTATGTACGGAAGCTTAAAACCTGTAATAAAGATGATAATTGCAAGGACAACACCGATCAAACCGGGGTTGAGAACAAGCTTTTTGAATGAAAGCTGTTTTTTGTCACCGCTCATTGAAACAAGTCCGTGCGTCCATACAAAAATGTTGAATACGGCAACAAAAATTGAGCCGTAAAACCAACCGTCATCACCGAGAATTGCTTTCTGGAGGGGCAAAGACATAAATGCACAGTTTGAATAGATTGTTGCAAAGCGGATAACAGCCTTACGGCTTTCATCTTTATCATGAAATATCAGGTTACAGATAAGTATTGACACAGCGAAAACAAGTGCAGAACAGGTAACGCAAATTATAAGTCCGCTCAAAAGTTCAAACGAGAACTCCCGCTGAAAAGCAGAAATCATAACACAGGGCGTCACAACATACAATACTATATCGGTCATGTGACGGGCGGAAAAATCGGTGATAATTTTCTTCTTACCGCAAATAAAACCGACTGCAATCAAAATGAACAGTACAAGCACCTGTTGTGCAATAATAATGAAATTCTCTCCCATAAATCATTCTTCTCTCTTACATTAATTGCTATTATTTTAGCACAGTTGCAAGGGGTTTTCAAATGATGATGTGCTTTTTTTCGGTTTTTTTGACAGAAAAAACGACATAGTTCACAAATATGAGTTAATAACATTGTGCATTTTAACTAACAGGAATTTTATTTTTTCGCAAATATGTATTAACCGCTGAATTTTTGTACAGTTTATTGACATTTTTTACTCTCAAATGTATAATATTTACAAAAGATAAAACTTTTATTTCTGCAATATTTTATTACTTTGAAAGAAGGATTTATTATGGCAACAACAAAGAAAACAACTGCAAAAACAGCCCCTGCAAAAACTGCTCCCGTTAAGGAAGAGCCTGTAAAAAAGACTGTTGCAAAGGCTGAGCCTGCTAAGACTGTTGCTACAGCTGCAAAGAAGGCTGAACCCGCAAAGACAGAAACCGTAAAGGTTGAAACTGTTAAGAAAGCAGAACCCGTTAAAAAGGCTCCTGTTAAGAAAGTAGCTCCAAAGAAGGTTGCTCCAAAGAAGCCCGTTCCGGTTGAAACAAAGGTTAATTTCTTCGTAGAATATGCAGGCGCACAGGTTCCTGTTGAAGAAGTAATCAAAAATGTTAAGGCTACATACGGCAAGGATGCAAAGGAAATTTCAATCTATCTCAAGCCCGAAGAAAGCAAGGCATACTTTGTTGCCGACGGCAACGCAGAAGAAATGGATGTATTCTTCTGCTGATTGCAATAAATTTTGAATTTAAAACACAAGCTTTAAAGACCGCTCAAAAGAGCGGTCTTTTGTTGTTTTAAGATGAATGTTGCGAAAAATCGTAGTGCGGATATTATCCGCCCCACGACCAAACAGTTAATTTCATATATAAAAAACGGTCGGGCGACAATGATTTACATTTTGCAAACTGTCGCCCGACTTTAATTTTCAATTTTCAACTTTCAATTTTCCATACGCTCGGGCAATTTAGCTCTCGCACTTGTAAAACTAACCTCTCAAACGAGGAACGGCGGCTCGCCGTATTATCTGTCTTTCAAATCAACATATTCCTTGTTTTCGGAAATGCTCATATATGCAGGACGGATAATCTTACCACAGTTGATAAGCTCCTCAAGTCTGTGTGCGCTCCAACCCGTAATACGAGCTGTTGCAAAAAGCGGAGTATAAAGCTCACACGGAATATCAAGAAGGCTGTAAAGAAGTCCGCTGTAAAAATCGACATTTGCGGCAACGCCCTTATAGATTTTACGCTTTCTGCCGATAACCTTCGGAGCCAGTCTTTCAACTCTCTCATAAAGATCAAATTCATCATTGTGACCTTCGGCAAACGCAAGCTTTTTAACAGCACCGTGAAGAATCTGCTGACGGGGGTCGGAAATTGTATAAACTGCGTGTCCCATACCGTAGATAAGACCTTTTTTATCAAAAACCTGCTTGTCAAGGAGCTTTTCAAGATAATCTTCAAGAGCGTCCTCGTCCTCCCAGTCCTTAACATGCTTTTTGAGATCCTCAAACATATAGTACACCTTAACATTTGCACCGCCGTGCTTAGGACCTTTGAGTGACGCAAGTGCCGCAGCTACTGCCGAGTATGTATCAGTACCCGAAGATGTTACAACATGTGTTGTAAATGTTGAGTTGTTACCGCCGCCGTGTTCCATATGGAGAATGAGCGCCATATCAAGAACCTTTGCCTCAAGCGGAGTATAGTGTCTGTCGGGACGAAGAAGTGACAGAATAACCTCTGCTGTTGACATCGTAGGCTCTGCACGGTGGATATAAAGGCTGTTATCACGCTGATAGTGATTATATGCGTGATAGCCGTAAACCGCCAAAAGAGGAAATACGGAGATAAGCTGTATGCACTGTCTTAAAACATTGTCGATTGATGTATCGTTAGCGTTCTTATCATAGCAGAAAAGTGTGAGAACACTTCTTGCTATTGAGTTCATCATATCGTTACTTGTGGCCTTGAGGATAACATCACGAACAAAGTGCTGAGGAAGAGTTCTGTACTGAACGAGAAGCTTCTTAAAGTCTTTAAGCTGTTCTTCGTTAGGCATATCGCCAAAGAGAAGAAGATATGTAACCTCTTCAAAACCAAAACGGTCATCCTCAAGAATACCGTCAACGATATCCTTTACATTATAGCCCCTGTAACGAAGCTCACCCTCGCAAGGAACAAGCTTTCCGTCAACAAGCTTATTCTGTGTGATTGTAGAAATATCTGTAAGACCTGTGAGAACACCCTTACCGTCAAGGTCACGCAAACCTCTTTTTACATTGTACTTACTGTATAAATCTGTATCAATAACGGAGTTATGCGTCATTTTCTGAGCCAGAGCATGAATCTGCGGTGTAACATCCGAATACTCGCTGTTTGTCATAAAAAACACTCCCTTTTAAAATTCACAATAAATTGAAACTATATTTTATATATTATAGCACATTTTTTAAAAAAAGAAAAGGTACAATTCTTGCAGAAGTGTCATAACGATTTTAAACCTTATATGTAGAATTTGCATAATTTTCTGTCTTTTTATTCATCATTATGCAATTTTAGGAATGTTTATTTATAAATGAAGTATAATTTTGACGGATATAAATCTGCAATCCGTCATTTGAGGGTTTTGGGCAGAAAAATACGGAGCAGGAAAAACCTGCTCCGTAAAAAACAACATTATTTTATTACTTGAGATATGCGCCGTTAGTGCCGATCTGACCGTCAATTCCGGTGAAACCGTCTGCACAGCAAACATAAACTCTCATATTAGCCTTACCAACAGAAGATACTGTAAGTGTGCCGTCTGTAACATACTTAACATCGCCTGTAACTGCATCAATGTACTTACCGTTAGGAAGGTTCTTGAATGTAGCACCGCCTGAGATAGTTACACAAGCAAGGCTGTCTGTAGCACCCTGTGTGTAACGGCGAACGAATGCCATATTACCGTCAACATAAGTCTTGCTTCTTGTATACTGACCCTTCTGAAGTGCAGGAACTGCTCTTCTGATTCTGTTGAGCTGCTGAATATGAACAGCGAGAGGTGCTTCAAGTGTGCTTGCAACAGCACCGCTTGCATTAGAATATGTACCAAAGTCTGTTGCTGTTACATCGCCCTCGAGGTAGTCACCGAAGTATGCACGACCTGTTGTTGAAAGAGGTGCGTTAGGACCAACATCCATAGGAACACCCTTCTGGAACTCAAGCTCAGAACCGTAGTAAAGACACGGAATACCACGGAAAGTAAAGAGTACATCAAGGTTCTCAGCCCATGACTGTGTACCGCCGTCATAACGGCTGTCCATATCAGGACCGTAGTCGTGAGAATCAACATATGTTACATTCCATGATGAGTCATTGTAGTACGGATCTTCTTCACAAGCACGGGTAAATGCGTTGCTTGCATTTGAGAAGTTCCAATGCATCGGGAAGTCGATTACGCTTGTGCCGTTTGACTTGCTGTAATCAGGTGTGTGATACTTAAGACCGTCAAGATAAACATTATCAGATGTGGGCTGATTTGCTGTACTTGCGTTGCTGTCATAGTGCTTAAGTGTAAGATCAATGTTTGCAGCCTGATCATTTGTAAATGAATCAATGTACTGGCTGTCTGATTCAGCCCATGTATAGAACGGAGCTGAAATTGCAGGAATGTTGTGGTTCCAGAATTCACTTACACGAGTACAAACCTCACCAAAGATGAAGAAGTTTTTACCGCCTGTCTTGAGCCATGACGGGAAGTAATACTGGTTAAGTGTAAGTCTTGAAACGTGCTTTTCAGTATCAAGTCTGAAAGCGTCAACACCCATGTTGATATAGTTGTTATAAACGTCGTTAAGGTAATTTGCAACTGTAGGATTCTCTGTGTTGATATCAACGCAGTCACCGGCAATCTGACCTGTCTGTACAGTCGGGCTTTCCCAGCTGAGGTCTTTGAAGTGGTGATAGTAGTTTTCCGTGTCGTGATTACCGGAGTCAAGCTCCTTAGTATCCTTCATGATATTAAGTCTTGCGGCATACTGATACTTAGGCTCAAGGTCATCGTAGTTCGGGAATGTTTTAGCAAAGTCGCTTCCCTCAATAACCTTCATGCAATCTACAGAAGCAAGATCCTGAATTGAGTCGTATTCCTTTGTAAACATAGGAGCAAGAGTTGCCTCACCGAAGTTACCTGAATGGTTAACTACGATATCCTGAACAATCTTGATGCCCTTTTCATGAGCGGCATCAATAAGATCCTGATATGTAGCGCCGTCGCTCTCATAACGAACATCAACTGTTGAGAAGTCCATTGCATGGTAGCCGTGGTAATCGTAGCCTGACGCATTTGTTACAACAGGAGTAATCCAGATTGCGCTGAATCCGAGAGCCTTGATGTAGTCAAGCTTGTCGATAAGACCTTTGAAGTCACCACGCCATGCGGGATCGCTGTCGGGATTGTTTGCCTGTGAGTCGTCCCAGCAATGAACATCGTTACCTGTGTCACCGTCATAGAAACGGGTTGTGATTACAAAATAAATTGTGTCTTCACGCATGTCAACACGGTCAAATTCCTGCATATCTTCAGGATTTTTACTTGACCATCTCTTATTTTTGTACCACCACTCGCCTGTGTTTCTTGTGAGTTCCGCAGACTGCTTTCCGTTTGTAACAAACATCATATTGATTTTTGTTACATCGTTGAAAGTGTACTTGTAGTAGTTGTTTCCCTCGGAAGTCATCTTAACGCCGGGGTACTCCGTGCTGATGTTTTTCGGAAGACTGTTCCAATAATAGATTGTGGGCGTGCCTTCCTCACAGTAGTAATGTACTGTGATTGTGCTTGATGCCGAAGTGTCGTTATCGTCATCTGTATTAGCCGCACTTACGGACATAACAGATACCGTGCAAATTACGCAAATCGACAAAATCAAAGCAAGCAATTTTTTGATTTTTGCCATAGATTTTCCTCCTTTTGTTATACTTTGTACAACATAACATACAATTATATTATAATTTAGACAGCCTCATATATTTTTCTTTTAAAGAATTATTACAACTTTGATGCCGCCAAAGATTAAGCTCTCAATTTGGCTATTATATACAAAAAGGAGCGACAGATTCTGTTTTTTCAACTCTTTTAAAGGGTTAAGTCAAATCTGACGCTCCGTTAAATTATATTTTATATTTTCAAGCTTATATTAGGTTCAAACTTTGTGCGACTATTGCTTTAAAACGAATTTATCAAGTGTGTTTGCAATACCGTCGTTATCGTTTGATTCGCAGATGTAATCGGCAATCTTCTTTACATCGGTTACGGCATTACCCATTGCAACGCCGAAGCCTGCATAACCTATCATTGTTATATCGTTGTAGTTGTCGCCGAAAGCGGCAAGCTCTTCCCTTTTAATCTTGAGTTTATCAAGCAAAAGCGGGAGCATCGAGCCTTTTGTAACACCAAACGGCATAATCTCAAGAAAATAAGGTGCGCTTTTATATACATCGAGCAAGCCGTCATAACGATTTGCAAGAATTTTCTGATACTTGTCAAGCTCATCGGGTTCGCCTGCAAGAAGAATTTTGTTGATATCAAATCTTACAGATGAGATAAAATCATCAACAACAACCATTTCGGCTTTGATAATATCCCTTTCAACATAGGTATAGTCATTAACCTTATTATCCGAGATGATTCGCCTGTCATCGTATGTGTTGATTGTAATGTTTGAATCCTTCAAAACATTCACAATGTCGGGAAGATATTCAAGCGGAAACAGCTTGCTCACCATAGTTTCGCCTGTTTCGCAGTTGATAATCCTGCCGCCGTTGAACGCCATAATAAAACCGCCGAAACGGTCAAGCATAAGGTCTTTTGCTATCGGCATAATTCCTACGGGATGTCTGCCTGACGCAAGAATAATTTTCTTGCCCTGCTTCTGCGCCTCCATAAGAGCATATCTTGTACGGGGAGTAATCTCCTTTTGGGAGTTTGTCAGCGTACCGTCAATGTCAAGCGCTATTAATTTGTAATCCATGAAACCACCCTTAACATATCAATTTCTAAACACAATCAGTATGTTACGGTCAAATTTGACCGTATAAAATATACCACAAATCGTCCAAAAATGCAACTAAAAAGCCGTTTTTATCCCATATAAAAGCTGTTTTCACCATTTTTCCGCTTTGTCTATTTCGCCAACAAAAAACGGACGAAAAGAGAATTTTCCTTTCGTCCGAAATTAAATATATTCAGCTTTTATTTATTCTTCCGATTTTGTATCGTTGTCGGAATCAGCCTTTTGTTGTAATTTTTCCTTTTGCAAACGATCAATGATTTCGTTGATGTCGCCGTCCTTCAGCGATTTGTCATGTCCCGTAAGTATTCGTATTATAACGATAAGCTCGTCAATGAATATCAACAGCAACACTGCAATAAAAATAAGAAGTCCCCACGGAGAGAGGAAAAGGTTATACAGAGTGTCAATGAATCCGAGCTTGCACACCATAATATAAAGCACATCTTCGGTTGAAATTTCCGGGTCAGGAGCATCGTTTGCAATGCCCTTTGTCTGTAGCTTATATGTGCCGTCAGCTGTTTTATACGGTGCAACTACAACCTTATGGGTCACGAGAAGTCCCTCGGTCTGACCACTGCCCCGATAAGTAATAATATCGCCGACCTTGAGGGCGGTCGGATTGTCAACGCTCTTTCCGAGAATAACATCTCCGATCATAAGCTCGGGCTGCATACTTCCCGTTGAAACTCGAAGCACGGAATATCCGAAAAGCGAAGGTGTTTTTCCATTCACCTTTGAACCCATAAACACAATTACGGTCAGCACGAGTATTGCAAGCACTCCCCAGCAGATTATATTTTTAATTATCCGCAAAGTTTTATGCAGCTTTGATTCATGCCTTTTCCTTATTCTGTTTTTTGATTTTGGGTGTTCGGTTGTTACAGATTTTACTTCAACCGCATTTTCAACATAGTTTTTCTTATCCATAAATTCCTCCACGGCATGTTGCCGTTCTCGGTTCGTGTCAGTAGGGGCGGTCATTGGCCGCCCGCCTTGATGAAATTATTTGTTTAATAACACATTATTTTATATAACAAAAATTCGTATATGTTCGTTTTGGTTTTACAACCCAAACGATTGGCGAACACGGTTCGCCGCTACAGTATAACAATTACATTGTGGCATTTATAAAATATGTTTTACATATAATTTGTGCGGTTACTTGCGGGCGTCCGATGAACGCCCCTACAGAATAACAACAACTTTGCAACATTTATCGGATTTTGTTGCAAATACTATATATTTTTTCTACCCTTGCTTACGGGCGGATTTTATTCTCTGCTACCGATTATAAATTATAATAAAAAAGGGCTGTAAAAACAACCCTTTTGTAAATTTAAAAATCTAAAATTTTAAAGCGAGATGTAAACATCTTTAAGCGAGTATGTTATTGTTGATGACGATTCATTCTTGATGTACCAATACACCTTTGAAACCGTAGGTCCGTCAGCAGCTCTCGGCTTGATTTCAAGGTTTGTCACAATAGGTGTGTCTATTGAATCTGAGCTTGCAGGTGTAACACTGATTTCCGTGGTTACGGAATAGGTATCTCCATATGCACTGCCCTTAATTGTGGTTGTGAGGTTTGCAGTACCTTCAGCCACAGGGGTAATTACACCGTTTTTATCGACTGTAAACACGCCGTTTGATGATGACGAATAGCTTATGCTGTTACCTATATAATCTGTTCCTGCAACAAGACCAGCGTTGAATGTTGAGCCAAGAGGAATGCTGATACGGTTGTAACAATTGATAAAGTTAGCACCTTCTTTAGCAAAAGAAGATGTATTACAGTTATGGTTATAGTAAGGTGCTTCTGTTTCAGACCTCAAAGTAAACTTATAGCAGTTATCAACAGCCAAATTCGGACAATAAGTATCCAATGGCATATACGGTGTAGCATTGGCACCGCTATAGTTATCGTTGGCATAAAATTGCACAACTTTTGCGGTTACAGGTACATCAACATACAGCACTCGTGTGCTCTGACCGCTGATTGGTGTCATAGCAATAGGATCGCCCTGCCAATTTGGATTTTTGACATCACCTGTTCCATAACGGATTTTGATTGTTGTAGTGGAATCTTTCCAAGAAGATACATTGTTTGTATCTAAATAAAATCTGTATTTTTCAAGCGAAGTTTTCGTATATGTACTGTTACTATCGACAATATCATTATAAGACCTATATGTCTTGAGCGGTTTGTTGACGCCGACATAAAGTCCCGAAGCAGATGCCGTATCGCTTGTTTTCAGATTTTTTATGAAAAGCGAAACATTCTGTTCGGTATTGCCCGAGTTAGAAATTTCGGTACAAAAATATCTTCTCTTTCCTGCCTCCAGAGGACCTCCGAAATCAGTAACTGGATTTTCATCGAAAGTAGTGCCGTCATCACTTGACTCAACGGTTTTTATGCTGATGTTCTTACCGTTGCTGATTTTGTACTGACCGCTCCACCTGAGAGAGTTACCCGATTCCTCACGAGGACGGCTGAACCATGAAAAAGTCGTGGTCACACCGCAAAGCAGACAAAGTACAAGTCCGAGTGCAATTACAATTGCAAATTTTGATTTCTTCATGGTTTCACCTCCGTTGAATTACTTGTTTTGCAGATTTACTGCCAACTGCCGGCATTCTCACCGGTTGCCTTGTAAGTTATCTTTGTACCTCTGTTGCCGGCCGACCAAAGGTTCCAGTAACCTGCCGTACTGCCATAGTCTGTTACTTTATTTGTTCCAAATCCCTTTGGAGTACATCTGTAGAATGTGATATTATTGACAGTTGCAGGAACTGATACTGTCCACTTAGAGTTAGAATATGTCATTTCATATTCCTTCTTTTTGCCGGTATCATAAGCGAACAATCTTGCATTTCCATCGGTTACCCAAGTTACGTATGACTGGTCAAATGTGATTGTTGTTGTTGACTCAGTCTTCTTCGCAAACTTAGCATATACCGTTACATTCGACTTCACTGTAATGCCAAGCAGCGGATTAACTGCATTGTCTGTTACATATGCCTTTGTGCAAGCGGCATCTGAATACCAGCCCTTGAACTCGTAGCCTGTCTTTGCATTTGCTGTGAGTGTTATTGCTGTGCCCCACTCAACTGCATTTACATCTGCAACATTGCCAAGCTCAATTGTTCCGCCTGTTGTGCTGATTGTTTCGTCAGTAACAGCCTGTGCATTGACCTTATACTTGATGAGTTCAAACTTAGCATTGAGTGTTAATTTAGAAGTAACCTTGCTTACAGTGTACTGTTCTGATGTTGACACACGCTCTCCTGTGTAGTCATCATACCAACCGACAAACTTGTAGCCTTCGCTTGCGGAAGGAGTAGCAAGGAATGTTACGCTGTCATTATAGTTGACTGTAACTGATACGCTCGTCTTTGACGCATCGGATACAGGTGAAGTAAACTTAACCGTACCGTGTGAACCGACAGAAACCGCTTTAATTTCAAATGTCTTTATCATAAACTTAGCATGATAAGTACAATTTGCGGTAACTTTCGGAGTTGTGTACTCAAGCTCATTGCTCTTGAGTGTGTCGTTTTCATCGTACCAACCCGAGAATATATACATATTCTCATCCGAAAGAGTTGCCTTAAGAGTAACGCTCTTGCCGTTGGTTACGATTGTCTGAGATGTTGCACCTGCAGCTGATGAACCCGCCTTAACGGTGCCTGCCGTTGCGTCAACCGCACCGTTATAATAAGCCTTTGCAGTTACAGTGCGTGGAGTAACATCGATAAAATTTGCATAAAGTGTGAGGTTAGCCTTTATTGCCTTGGTATCAATTACATCGCTGGAATATGCACAATTATTAAGAATCGTGGAATCGGCTTTTTTGGTGCAAGCCAAATCCGTGTACCAACCTTCAAATTTATACTGAGAAGAAACAGTTTCTTTGGCAGTTGCCTTAAGTGTTACGGTTGAACCCCACTTAACTGTGGTTTCAATTTTTGTAACTGCCGAACCTAAACCGAGGTTAAGAGTACCGACTGTTTCATTAACCTTTCCGTCAAGAACAGGGTATACCTTAAGGTCAAGGTTTATAAGCTCAAATTTGGCATAAAGTGTTGTGTCATTTTTAATATTTTTTCTGGTGTATTCCGAATTAAGGTCGATCTGGTTACCTTCAGCGTCAGTCCACGCAACAAATTTGTATCCGTCCTTTGATGGCTTTGCAACAAATGTTGCCGAACCGCCGTAGTTAACCGTAACGGTAACAGAAGTACCCGGAGCTACCGCTTCAGGTGCGGTAAACTCAACAGTACCGACATCGGCACCGTCAGCCTGTTTTGCAACAGCCTTTACGGTAAAGGTCTTTATCTTGAACTGAGCGTAATAGGAATGATTTTCCTGAATATTGTTAAGTTCAATTACATTTTCTTTGCTGTAGCTTTTTGTACAAGCTTCATCATAATACCAACCGACAAAATCGTAGCCGGTTCTTGCCGTTGCAGTAAGCGATGTGCTGCTGCCCTCAAGGAAGTTTTGTGAAACCTTGCTTGATGTCTTGCCTTCCATTGCAACAGTACCGCCTGTGCTGTCACCAACCGATGCACCTGTAACCGCAGTTCCCTCAACAAGGTACTGTCTTTCAAATTTGGCATATAATTTGTATTCTTTTGTGGTATCTGTTGCTGTTATTCCACCGTTATCAAGTTCAACAGGATTTGTAAAAGAAGCATCAGAGTACCAACCACGGAATGTATACTTACTGCTTTTTGGAGTTGCGGTAAGAGTTACTTTTGTTCCGGCAGTAACCTTAACGCTTGTTGCGCCGTCCATACCGCCTGTTACGCTTACTGTGCCCATTGTTGCATTATTATCCCTTTCATCCTCACATGAATAAACGGAAACAATAGCCGGAGGCGCCCAGTAGCCTGTGCTCGCTGAGGTAACGACAAAGTTTACAGATGTACCTCTGTTAGGAGCACTGATATTATAGCTCTTGCTGTTATTTGTAAAACTGAATCTAAGAGTTTTTGAACTTTCCGAGTTTGGTTCGGGCATATAGGCAATCCAGCCTCTAAGCTCCTCGGTTTCATTAGGGTCAAAGGTCATAGCTATCGGATTTGAGTTGCCGTTCATATACATATTAACAGCAAGATATTTTCCGCCGACCCGTTCCATAGGCAATGTAATTGCATCTTCACTTGAGAGGAGAATTTTCTGAACATCGCCCCATGTGCCGTAGCCGTTATTTGACGAATTAGACGAATCCTTATATCCGTAGGCTGTGAATGTCTGTGATTCGGCGTCAACACCAGCTTGCAGAGTTGTTGTCCATTTTGCAACATAGCTGTTCTGCGGATTTGATGTTACTTTTGATTCACAGCTGTAGAAGGTAACTGTTGCGTTAGGCTTATCTGTATAATCTGAACCGAGCTTAATATAATAGTTACCGCTCGAATCCTTTGAAAGCTTTTCATACTCGCTTTTGCCGGCCTGGTTAATCCAGATTGCACGATTGTTTTTGGTAGCCCAACCCGCACCGAGTGACGGATCGCCCGTTGTTTTATCGGAAAAAGTCAATTCTCCTGCCTGGGGACTCTGAGTGATAAGCTTGAAGTTGTCAATTGTAACAGTCTGTCCGGCATACTTTGTCTTTCTGCTGTCATCCTGTAACCACACACGCATTGTAACCTTATGCGGTTTTGAATCTGCCGGAACGGTAAAAAGAGGACTTTCTGCTGTTGAACCCGTGTATGAACCGAAAGATTTTACACTTTCCTGTTTTTTAGTGTTCAGGCTTGTACCGGCAACAACCTCTGCATTGCTGTCGCTCTTACCGCAGACAACCGTATTACTGCCGTCACAAAAAAATGAAACACGGAGCTTTTCCTCGTCTGCATCAGCGTCGTTAACCTTGATTGTAGGAACCTTATCAAAATAGAATGACGCCTTTGTTCCCTTTGCGGTAACATTGAAAGAAAAATCAATGTAGTTGACATTCTTATCGTTTACAGTAGCCTTTCTGTATGCACCGGACGGCTCGCCGTTTGCAGTTAAGGTCGGAAAATAAACATCTGTGCCGTTTGCGCTTGTTGCCGAGGCAAGGTGAACATCGCCTGCCTGACGAAAATATTTTGTAAGATCAATCGTATTTCCGTCATAGCCGTTACCGTAGCCGATATTAGCGTTGGTAAACACATAGTTATCAATTGTACCGTTGTTCAAATCAAGCTTAATGGTTGAAATTGTTTCCACCCATGCAGAAACCGACACGATAGCGATTGCCAGCACTTCAACAAGTGCCACAATGCTTAAAATCATGCTTTTTCTCTTTTCTTTGCCCGACTTTTTGCCGATTGCAAACTTTTCTTTAAAATAAGCCGCCAAAAGAGCAAATCTCTCTTTCATTGTGACACCTCCTTTTTATATTTTGCATTATTAATGATACGTTGCGGTATCATCGTTGGTTACTTCATAAGAAACATTGAACGGTGTGGAGAATATATATTCATTCTTTGCCGGAATAAGCAGAGTGTGATTACCTTTCTCGTTCACAAACTTAAATCCGATAACTCGTGAGCCTCTTGGCGCGATGCAATTATCAAGGGTACATCTTGAACCGTCAGAATTAAACTGCATCAAATGGTTTGTTTCTTTGCCTTCATATTTATAAACTACATAAGGTTGATACTCTCCTCTTGTAAGATAATTTCTGAGCCACTGTTTATTACCCGGAATGTCGAGATATACACCTGTATTTATTTTTAGATCTTCAGAAGATCCTCCTCCGCTTGTCGGAGTTGTGGTTGAAGGTGTTGTTGTTTCAACAGTTGAGCCGCCCGGACTATAATCCCAGTATCCGATACAAGGGGACAGTCTTTCAAAAGTACTGTCGGTTTTACCATAACCGTTACCTCTCTTAGCAGTATAAACAAGGCTGCGGTTACCGTTTACAATTCTGCTTTCCTGTAACGGATACAAATCTTCGTCGTTTTTTATCCAATTTTGTGCCGTCGGGCTCAATTCGCCGTTCACATTTTCCTTGGTGTGCCATGAGTTATATATTATATTATTCGTTGTACTGAATCTGAAAAAGCTTATGTCTGTTGTTACATCTTTTGGCAACGCAGCTGTCCATGTGTTATATCCGCCTACCGAACCAAGATATTTCATAACGACAGTTTTCTGAGTTGTATCAGTATCTTTATACTGCATGGTAACTATACAGTCATCTGTTTTAATCCACGGAGTATTTTCGCCCTTATCACCTCTTGTTTTATCAATAAAGGTGATAGCCTCCATATCATTGTAGTTACTTTCGAGTTCAACATCAATTGTAACCGATGCGCCTGCATACTTATCATAAACAGACTGATCTTCATACGCACCCTCAAACCACGCTACCAATGTTACATCAAGAGGTTTCTGACCTAAAAGCGTGAACAAGCTTTCGCCTGAATAGAAATAGAAATCAGAAAATGTCTTGCATGATGAAAGCTTCGTAGCAGGAGAGCCATCCATATTTGTTGAGCTTACTGCATTATAATTTTTAGCATGCTCGTCAATCAGAGCACTTGGATCAATTACAACAGGAGTTTTACTGCTGTCGGTAATAAACGCAAGTCTTAACGGACAAGGATCATAGACCTTCTGATTGACAGGAACGCCTTTATCGTTACGAATAATCTCGGTTGAGCCGTCAAACTTACCGAGAACTGTACCGTCTGCCGAAGTAATTGTAATATTATAACCTTTGATATAAACATTTGTCATATCTGAATCGGCATTAAGCTTAAAATCCTTATATACATATGTTTTATTCCTGTCGCCTGCCGTTCCTTCTCGGAATTTCATGGCAGATGTTGAATCCTTAAAGTTGCCCTCTGACGGGAAGAACATATTCCTTCCGTCAACGCTTGATGCCTCTTCAAGCTTAAAATCTTTAACAACAAGGTGGTTTGAAAGATCTTCCTGACCGTCATTGACACGGAGAGCCGCACTTGACTCAAGTGAAAACGGCTGAGAATTAATACTTGCCCTATCTTTTACGGTAAACCATGCCACCGTTGTCACAAGCACAAGAGTAAAAACAAGGAACAATGATACATATGAAATTGCGAGCTTTTTTCTGCCAAGAAGTCTGTTATCGGAAAGTGCAAAAATCGAGTTCTGCACTCTTTCTTTCAGTTTCATACTTCATTACTCCTTTCCTGGTTTTTATTTTTTATTGTACATCGCCCTTTGAGAGAACAAGGTTTGCTTTAAACTTTCCGTTTACAAGGGCAAGTCTTGCCTCTGCGTCTTCGCCGTCAACCCACATATTACAGGTTACCATTCCTGTATATATGCCGTCTTGAGTTGTGTCCTTTTCCAAAGTCATAATTTTTTTCTTTGCACCAAGCTCGTATGTGTAATCTCCTTTGGTTGTAAAACCGTCGCTGTTTGCAACAAAAACCTGACCGAGTGGTGAATCGTCATCGGCGGAAACGAATTTTTTAACCCAGTTACTACCGACTTTTTCATAATAACCATGCGAATATGATTCGCCCTTACGCTTGTCTGTGCTTACAGAATACTTTGTTGTATCTGAGTTTACATTAAGAAAAATGTTCGGAGCAGGAATCCACAAAAGCTTTGTTTCATTAGTATTATAATTTGCAACCGAAAACCTTACCGCACCGGTTACGCAGTCTCTTGAAATTCCCTTTGAGTCACCGCTTTCACCGAAATCACTCTTATTATCTGCATTTTCACCTTTCAGATTATTTGCATTCGGACTGATTTTAGATTTACTGTCCAAATAAATATCAAACTTGGATTTTGAACGAACATACAGGTCAAAAGAAAGGTAGTGAACCGAATAGTCGGCAAGATCCCAGTCGGCAACATCAAGAATAGGAGAAGCAACTCCTTTTTCCTGCTTGAGGGGCGGCTTATAAAATGTGTATCCATCGCTCGAAACCTCAGTCATCTTGATATCATCGATAAACGGATAATTTTTGCTGTTCAACTCAATCGTATTTTTGTACGCCGTCGGAGCCGAATCTTTGTGCTTAACAACAGCAATTTCAATACCGTCAGGTGCCTGACACTCAATGTTGATGCCGTCGGCTTCGGCTGACTGCTTATCCGTAAACCACGCCTGAATGCCGCAAAAGCCGGCAAGTGCAACAGTAAACAGAACTATTAAATTTTTAGCAATCATTCTGCCCGTTTTTCTGTTGGGCGCAGTAGAATTTTTCATTTTTGCCCCTTATTCTACACTATAGTAAACGGCAACAAATCCGTCAGCCTTCAATGTTTTGTTATGAACAACAGTTGTTTTTTTGCCTGTTGACTCACGAACAATGTTTTCAAAGTTCATTGCAAACGGTCTGTCAACGCCTGAGAATGTTATCACAAGCGGAAGCCTTCCGGCACTTTTCAGCTTTGAACACAAATCCGAAAAAGCAACTTCAAGGTCTGCCTGCTTTTTGTAGATGTTATAAACATCTGCACCGTTACGGGAATATCCTGCAAGCATAACACCCTTTTTGCTTCTGCAAATGCAAAGCGATCTTACTAACCTTTGAGCGTCCATAAGCTCGTCTGCGATTGAAAGCTTGCCGAATTTTGCAAGCTCTTCGGCATATTTAGAAACAACAGCAACACTGCCGAATCCATAGTCACGAACGAACAAATCGCCGACATCCTTAATTGACTTGACTTCTTCTTTTGCAAGGCTGACTTTTTCGCCTGCTTTCTTTTCGGCTTTGCGAATTTCAGCCTGAGCCTCTTTTTTAATCTCGGCAGCCTTGGCTTTCATACGCTTTTCGCAAGCCTTTTCTGCCTGCTCAACCTTTTTGTCAACCGATTTGTATGCCTTTTTAAGCTCTGACGCATGAGCGGCGTCATTTGCGGCTGATGATTTAAGGTTGGCTTCCTTAATTTCAACAAGCTCATTTCTGTGAGCCTCTTCCTTATCGGCAAGTTCTTTAAGATGCTTTTGCTCTGTTTCATTTGCCTTTGCCGCAAAGTCTGCATTCAGCTTTGCAACATAAGCGTTATGTTCAGCCTCGGCATCGTTGAATTTATGGTTAAGCGATTCAACCTCTGCCAAATGAGCGTCGTTCATCTGCTGTTTTTCTTCAGCAAAATCGGCATTCATTTTATTGACTGTTTCCTTATGCTGAATGCGTTCGGTTTGGAGAGTATCGGTAAGCTTCTCATTTTTGCCAGTCAAATCAGTAATCTTACGAGCATCCTCTTCAATCTGTGCATGACATTTTTCAAGGTTTTCCGTAAGAGCTGTAATCTTTGCGAGTTGTTCGGCAACCTGAGTTTCAAGCTCTGCAATATGAGCTTTCTGCTCAGCGATTACCTCTTCCTGCTCTTTGATTTTTGTCTGCAAACGAGCATTCTCCTGCACAAGCACGAGAATTCTGTCATTTAATTCTACTATTTTTTTATTGAGTGTGTCAATAGTCTGATTGAGTTCATCAATCGTTTTATTCAACTCTTCAATAGTATCTTTTAACTGCTGATTTTCTTCCTCAAGCTCGGCAATTCTCTTTTCTGCCTCCATCAACTTGAGTTTTGTCTGCTGGAGTTCAGCCTTAACCTCTTCAAGTCGGTCTTCAAGAGCAGAAACCTTACCTCTGAGTGTGAGAATCTGCTGTTCTTTCTGATCGATTATAACCTTTAAATTTTTGATTTCACTTGTAAGGTCAAGAATTTTCTTTTCACGGTCACGGATTTCACGAAGGCGGATTTCCATTTCCTCTTTACGAACAGCCTCAAGCTGTGCCTTCATAACCGCCTCACGGGTTTTTTGAGGTTTTGCCGCCTCCTCAGCAAGACGAGCATTTTCTGCGTCGTACTGCTCCTTGAGAATTACACGAAGTCCGGGGTTGGTTGCTATAGACATCATAAAATGCTCAAAGCCCATTGCAAAATAAACATCCTGCTGAACCGTGTCAGTCATTTTACCGTCATAATCCTCGGTAACAACCTCAAAGCCCTTGCGTTTGTAGCTGTCAAGGAAGTTCCACAGTTCAACAGCCTTTTTGAAGTTAGGGTTCTTCTTGAGAAGGTTGGTCTGCGTAAGCGGTGGGTGAACCTCAGGCTCATTTGCGATTTCCTTCATCAACTGGGTGTTCAAAAACTCATTGAGTGTTGTTCTGATTTTTCTGATTCGGTCAAAGTCCGAAAGCTGTGTAACATCAAGAACATCAAGGTCATCGGCAAGTGTTTCGTGCGATTCATTTATATAGTTAAGATTAAAATCTACTTTTTTCTCGTTAAAATTAATGTGACGAACCATAGAAATATCGTTATAACTGTCGTTCGGCACATCCTTCATCTTTGAATACTTGTCATCAACAAAGTGAAGCGCTTTACGAATGAGCGTCATAAGAACACGGTTTTCGTAAATTGCAAAGCTCTCTTCACGCTCAATTGTGAGAATCTTATTGGGTGTTACCATATCACCCTCAACCTTGGCAATAAAGTTAGTGTGCTGCGAAAGGTGTTTAACCGACTCTGGTCCAATCTTTTTTGCAAGCTCAACTCTAACAACATTGTCAACCTGCTTAATAAAACGGCGCTGTTCGTCAATTGCCTTCCGAATATACGGAAGAGTTTCCTCAATGGCAACAACCCATTCCATGTCTATAACCTTTTCGTTGGTCTTACCGTCGAGTCTGTCCTCGCCCTTATCGCCGTCTTTAAGGCCTTCCATTATGTAGTTGTAAGTAAAATCATTTTTCAGAATATCCTGCATATTCATATATGCTCTGAAATATTTACTAAAATCAGCCATTGATTTTTCTCCAATCAGATAGTTTACCGTTTATAAAAGGCGCAAAGTCCTTTCACCAAGCAAAGGGCGAACAGAGTTCGCCCTGAATTGCTAAAATTATACAAGCTTTTTAAGCATACGGAGATAATCCTTGCTTTCGTTCATGTTTTCTTCACCGAAAAGCTCGTCAATATACGCACAAAGGCCGTCAATCTCATCACGGATGTATGAAAGGTTAAGTGACTCAAATTTTCTGAATACTTTACGGGCAAGAACATAATCAAGACCGTCAAGCTCGGTTCCGCCTGTACCGACATAGGCAGGAACAAAGTCACGAAGCTGTTTAACAATACGGTTACCGAAAGCTATACGGAAATGCTCAATAACATAATCGTCAAGGAGAGTAATCTTCTTGATGTTTTCTTCGGAAACAACAAATTGAACCTTAGCGGCATTGAGGATGTACTCAAAATGTTTGTATGAAATGTAAACAGGATCTGTGAGAGGTGCGTCAAAAGGAACACCCTTTGTGTCAATGTTAATCGGCATAGCACGGTCGTAAACCTTATCGGTAATGGCAAAGGTCGAGTCATCGTTATTGGCAGTACCGATATACCACATATTCGGCGGGATTCTGAGCTGACCGTTTACAATATGCTTAGGGTCGCTCGGCCATGAGTTCGGGATAATATCAACAACCCACTCGTCTCTTGATGGCATTTCAAGAATTGAAAGCATTTCTGCAAAGTAATACTCAACTCTTGCGATGTTCATTTCATCAAGGATTACAGCGTAGATGTTATCATTGTAGGAAGCCTCGTACATTGCACGAAGAAGCTCTGTTTCGTTAAACTTCTTAGTAAATTCGTTGAAGTAACCGAAAAGCTCTGTTCTGTCACGCCATGACGGCTGAACAGATGCAACGATGGACGGGTTGTTTACAAACTTACCGAATGCATATGCAAGTGAAGTTTTACCTGTACCGGAAATACCCTGAAGGATAATAAGTCTTGTTGATGCGAATGACGCAACAAAAAGTCTGATAAGCTTAATATCGTAGTAAAGACCAAGCTGTGAACAAGCAAAGAGTCTGAAACGCTCACAGAACTCAGGAAGTGTGATATCGTTGTCATAAACCGGCGGAACATAATCTGCCCAAAGCTGGTCGATTTCCGTAAGCTTGTAGAAACGGCTTTCGCCTGTGTCCTCTTCTTCGCCGTTGTTGAGCGACTCGATTTCTTCGCCTGTAAGCTCTGCAATCTCGTTGGGGTTAAGACCAATCTGTGAAACCTTCATAGAGAGAATCTTATCCTTTTCAAGGTTGAGTCTCATAACCTCTTTGTTGAGTGCCTGAACCTCTTTAACAAGAGAATCTGTATCTTTTCTTCTTCTGTGCGAACGAATAAACTTTTTTACAGCGACGACAATAAGCCATACGCAAAGTGCAAGCACAGCAACCAGAAGCACAATGGCAATAATTGCAATTACCCATGCAAGGCCGCCAAGCTCCGTGGTATAGGCATTAATAATGTTTACATAAGCGGAAAAATCAAAGGCATTGCCTACTCCGCCAAATAACCCGGTGATTATTGACCATAATGAGCCAAAAAACTGACCGAGAAATTCAAAAAGAAATTTAAATACTGTATCCACGGTACTTCGTCTCCTTAAAAAAATCTACTCTCATCTTCTTTAGGCGAAATTTCATCGCCTTATGTTGCGGCAATCAGCGACTGCCGTTCGTTTCCGACGGAAACGGTTTTGTGTTAATCTGTTGTTTTTGTATTATCAGAAAATCCGTATTTCAGATGAAAAACACGGTTCACCGTTATAAATTAACTGATAATTTCTGTTGTGTTTTTACTGTGAGCTGTAACTGTATTTCTTTCTCAGCTTTGAGACTGAGAAAGAAATATACCGTTACGATAAACGCTATTAGTGCGTTAGGGACAAATTTGTCATAACTTAATCGGAATTATCAGCGGAATTATTGCCGTCAGCAGGTGTTTGTACTTCTGGCTCATTTTCCGCCTTGTCCTGATTTTCTCCGACGGAGGCAAGATATTCCTCAATAGCTCTCTTTTTCTGTTCTTCGGTAAGCTCGGCGGAATCAACCGCAAGCTTTGCCTCTTCGAGAGTTTTTTCCTTATTGTAGGCAAGGAGGTTGAGAATAACTCTGACTGCCTCGTAAACAAAGAAAATAATCATCGGAAGCAGAACGCAGAGGAAAAATCCAGGCTGAGTTCTGAGAAAGCTTAAAAAGTTACCCACGCCGCCAATCTTCGTACCTGTGTATTTGGCGACAATTGATGAAGAAGTTTGAAGTTCTTCATCGGGCTCAGGGTTAGTTTTCTTATTGTCACCCTGTGTTCTGTAGTAGGTAATGTTGTCATCCTTAACAACCTCAACAATTCGGTGAGTGTTAAGTTCGGAATTACCATTGATATTCTTATAGAAAGTAACAATATCGCCTTTCTTATATTCATATGAAGGATCGTCTGTAACCTCACAGAAAATAAGATCGCCTGTATTAATTGTATCTTCCATTGAACCTGTCAGAACGCTGAGGGGTGCAATGCCGAAAATATTGGGGACCCCTGATGATTTGGAAGTTAGTGACAATGTAACGATTAAAACCGAAACTGCCAGAATCAAAATCACAATAATGTCAATTACTATGTTTACTATTCTTTTTATAACTTTTTTCATAAGGGGTCTCCAATCGCGGGGTTAAATTAAAAATTATTTATCTTCAACCATTGTAGAAGAAACATCAAATTTGAGTCCTGGGATTTTCTGGCCGGAAAGAGCATCTACACAATTCTCATCCTGACCTTCGAACCATACATACAATTTGTAGTATTTTACATCATTAGGCTTCATAACTTCCCCATCGGTTGTTACATCAACATGGAATTTAGTCTTTGTAGAAATCTGATCACCCTCAGTACCGTCTGTGCTGATGATAGGCTTATAAGTCTTAGCTGTAGTAGAATATACATTGTTGCCCAATGCTACATAATCGTCAGCGGTTACTTTTGTACCGTCGATAGGAACAAGAGCTACACGAGCGTAATCAGCAGCAGCTTCGTTGTCACTTGTATTCAAATAGAACTCAATAGATACATCCTTGATGTCAGCAGTACCGTTATTCTTCAGGTTAAGTTCCTGAGCAAAAAGATAATCAGTCGGAATTACACCTGTTGCAGGTGAAGGAGCAACAGCCTGTAAAGTGTTCTTATCAATGACACCTGTAAGAGCGTTACTTGCTGTACCTTTTACCCATGATGTACCGTTACCTGAAGCAGGGTACATTGTTTTGTTGTCTACTTTATACTCAAGGTGTGTTGTCCAATTGCTTCTGCTATTATCAGAAAGAAGAAGTGTACTTTGCTTTGTAGTCTTTGCACTAAACTTATCAGCATAAGGATTTGTGCTTGTTGTGAACCAAGCAAATGTTGCTGTACCAAGTGCGAGCATTGCCACGAGGAGCATTGCTACGGAAGAGATTAATAATCTCTTTCTTGATGTTGTTTTCATAGAGAAATTCCTCCTAAATAAAATAATTTTTTGTCCCTAAAACACCATAGGGATTTTTTGCTATATCAGTGCCGAGGCACATAATACCAAGTTGATGTAATACTATACCGAAAATTACGGTTTTGCTGTGGATTCTTCATCGTCACGAACCGAGAACAGCATTCTCATTCTGACATGACCGTTACGGATATCATCGATACATTCGGGGTCGTTACCCTCAATCCAGATTACGATTGTGTATTTGTCAATATCGCCAACCTTGAATTTTTCGGTTGATGTTTTATAAACTTCCTTATCGCTTACAAACTTTGTACAATCGGTTTCGGCTTTGCTTCTGTCTTTGTACTGACCTTTGCCGTAAATTGAGCTCTTGCCGTTTTTGTAAATCATAACTCGGGTTGCTTCATCTGCCGACTTCGCCGCACCTGTGATTTCAAGCACTGCATCATAGTCAAGCTCAACCTCTCCGTTATTTTTACAATAGAAAGTATAAGCAACATAGTTTTTGCCGTTGTGCGCACCGTCTTTGCTTGTATCAAGGTCAACAGGAAGCCATGAATATGTAATGTTTGTAACATCCTTAACCTGCTCCGCTGTAAGTGAAGCACACTGGGTTTTGAAGTCAGCATCTTCGCTAAGCACGATACCTTTTTTTACGGCTGGAGAATCAATGCTGATAATCAAGTCGCCCCATTGCGTTACAAGCGTTGAAACGATGAACAGAATAAGAAGAATGATTATGCAGACCGAAAGGATAATGCTCAAAAGCCGTCTGCGCTTTTTGTATTTTACAATCTCGATTGAATCATTTTTTACATGAAAATGTTCAATCTCGGCATCTGCCATTTTCTTATCGTTTAAGCGACTTAACTCCTCGGGAGTAATCGGTTGTTCAATTTTTGGTTTCTTTTTTCCGAACAAGTTTTTCTCTCCCCTCAAAAGTTAAATCTTTACATATATTAGTTAGGTGGTTTTGTAACCACGGCTCTTCTTTTTGTCAAGCCTCGTTGTTCTCCGCTACTCCTTAAATAACTCCCACTCGTCTAATCCGCTCCAATCACTTTTGTGATTTTCTCGGCTTAGTCCTCGCCGGTCGTTATTTCAGGGCTGCGAACCTCGGCTCTTCTTTATGATATTGGTTTATTGTCCTTATCGCATCCGACAAAGCCAAGCTGAACAGAAATGTGTGCATCCTGAACATCGTCATCACACTCGGGGTCGTTACCCTCAATCCAAAGGCGAACTGTTACCTTAACAGGTTCGAGCTGATTAAGATGGAAAAGTCTTGTGTTATTTGAGTAAACCATTGAACCTGACGGCAAATCAAAGGTTGTCTGTCCGTTTACGGGAGTGCTTCTGTTCGGCTCATAAATTGTTGTGCCGTTGCCTGCTCCCTCGGCTGTGAAATCGACTCTCGCACAATTTACTACATCAGCCTTTGCACCGGTTGATTCTGTCGATACCTTTGTACCGTCATCAGCGCCTGCTTTTGTGCTTTCGGTTGTGAGGTGAACCCACATTTCCTCAGTCGCAATGAAGTAGCATTCAAACTCAAGGTAGCTGCGCTTGTTAGGCTCTCTGACTGTGCCACGCTGATTGGTAAATACTGTACCCTCTCTTGTTGTGACAGGATCAAGTACCGTATCTTTAAGGCTTGAACCGTGCTTTTTAAGGTAATCGTCAATCATCTCGTTCGTGATTACCTTGCCGTATTTATCAAGGTCTTTGCCGTGGTTTTCCATACTTACTTTGAGCTGAGCGGCAAGACTGATATTAAGATCAAGCCTGTCCACACCTGCAAATGTATTTACCGTGAACCACGCAACCGTTGCTGTTGTCATTGAAAGAAGGGTTATGATTGCAACAAAAACAATCAGCCTTTTTCTCTTTTTAAATGGAACTTTGTCGCTGACCATCTTATCAATAATCCTGTTAAAAAGGCCCATAAAAAACCCTCTCCTCTTAAAAAATAATGCACTAAAATAACGCACTGCTGTACAAAATATAATAATATTCTATACCTTCAACGCACATTTTGCAATATTTATTTGTCCTCTGTCATTTTTTTTGGATGAATTCACAAGATTTTCACATTACATTTGTGCATTCCTCTAAACTTTTCTTTTTCGATTATATTTTAACGGACTTAATCTGCTTGTCTTTTATTCATATTCTAACCTTTAAAATGATATAAAAAAACAAAAAATCCCCTTTAATTAAGGGGATTTTAGGTTTACAATAATAACAAACGACATTTAATAGATTTTGAGGCAAAAGTTACAACCGTGTAACTTATTTTGTTATATTGCTGTTTTAAATTATTTAATTTTGTTTTCTCACTATTTTGTACTCATCATAAAGTTGAAAGTAATGACAGGTGTCTGTGCTTCGGGTTAAAAACCTTGCCATTTCGTCCTCGTCAAGGTTGATATTGCAATAATCACCGAATTCGTCATCACTGACAAAGTTTGCACAAAACTCGCATTGGTCAGCCATTCTGCCCACCGTCCTTTTTGAGAAACTCATATTTATTGTAGGTGAACGGAACATAATTCTCGAGCTGATTGAAAACCTCTTCTTCGGTATCGGCAATCGTGTAGAGTCTGTTACAGGCATTAGTCATAAACTTTTCACTTACGGCATTGTCAAGCATTGCAAGCATTGAGTTATAGTAGCCTTTTACATTGTATATAATGATCGGCTTTGTGTGTCTGTTAAGCTGCTTTAGTGTGAGAACCTCAAAAAATTCTTCAAAAGTACCCATACCGCCGGCACAGATTACAAAAGCATCCGCTTTATCTTCCATAATACCTTTGCGTTCACGCATTGTATCTGTTACAATAAGTTCGGAGCATTTGTCAAAAACAACACCCACATCAATAAAAAAATCGGGTGTAACTCCGATTGTGTAACCGCCTGCGCTGTATGCGCCTCGGGCAGATGCGCCCATAACACCGTATTTTCCCGCACCGAAAACAAGGTTGTAGCCCTTTTCGGCAATCTTTTTGCCGAGGTGCTCGGCAGATTCAAGATAGATTTTGTCAATTTGCTCACTTGATGAGCCAAAAACGCATATATTCATACCTATTTATCCTTTCGCATTTGCGTTGTATTTTTTCTGATTTTATCGAAAACAACCGTCGGTTATCTGAACTTAGTTTGAAGATTGCGACAGATTGCAACCATCTGCAATTAGATTATACATCTCAAATACACGGCGGTCAAGCAGTCAGAACAACGGCAATGCACAATTTACACAGAATTTATTTTTTCAAAACATAAAACTTATATTAATCATTTTATTCAACGGAGATTACATTATGTCTGCTACTTCTTCAAAACTCAAAAATCCGAACGATTCAGTTATGAATCAGAGTGTAATCAAGCTTGCGTGGCCGATATTTTTACAGCTGTTGCTCGGCATCTCACTCGGCTATGTTGACACGATTATGCTCTCAAATTACAACGAAACCGCCGTTGGTGCAATCGGCAACGCAAACCAGGTTCTCGGTTTTCTGACTCTTGCCTTTAACATTATATCAAGCGCAACGGGCATAATCGTCAGTCAGTACCTCGGGGCAGGTAAAAAAGAGAAGATGAATATGATTTACACGGTTGCGTTGTCATTCAACCTTGTGCTGAGTATTGTAATCAGCTTTGTTGTATTCATATTCAGCAGAAATCTGCTTGAGGCAATGCAGGTGCCTGCGGCAATGCTTGACGAATCGGATATGTATATGCGAATAGTCGGCGGTACAATCTTTACTCAGGCACTTATTAATGCTTTTAACTCAATTTTTGCAAGCAACGGCAAAACCGTTTTCGGTATGATTATCGGTCTTGGAATGAACATTATCAATATCTGCGGAAATGCTCTTTTGCTCTACGGACCGCTTCAGGTTCTCGGACTCGGTGCGTCGGGTGCGGCTGTTTCCACATGCGGAAGCAGAGTTATTGCGGTAATTGCATCTGTTATATACTTCTACACGGTTATCAAAGGCAAGTTCAGCCTTAAATATCTTCGCCCGTTTCCGTATGATGTTCTCAAAAGCCTTCTTAAACTCGGCATTCCGACAGCAGGCGAGAACATTTCCTACGACTGTTCACAGCTGTTTTTACAGGCATTCATCAATACAATGGGTATCGTTGCAATCAACGCAAAAATCTATGCCAATATGCTTTCAATGTTCACATATATGATTGCTCTTGCCGCTGCAAATGCAACACAGATTATTGTCGGTCACAGCGTAGGCGCTCACGATTACGATTTTGCATACCGCAGAGTGTTGAAAACTTTGCGTTTCGGTATGATAATTTCAATCTCGGTTGCAATTGTAAACTGGTTGATTTCGCCGTTTACGCTCGGACTTTTCACGGGTGATAAGGCTGTTATCGCACTCGGTTCATCGGTTATGTTCATTGCGATTATTCTTGAATTCGGCAGAACAACAAACCTTGTTATAATCAACAGTATGAAAGCCGCCGGCGATGTTAAATTCCCGACTGCACTCGCAATTTTTTCAATGTGGCTTTTGAGTGTCGGACTCGGCTGGCTGCTCGGAATTTATTTCGGAATGGGACTTACCGGAATTTGGATTGCCATGGCTGCCGATGAAATTTTCAGAGGCGTCGTTGTGTTTATCCGCTGGATAAAGGGCGGTTGGAGAGGCAAAAGGGTTGTGCTTGAAGATAAGATAAGTCCAACCGAAACGGCAGAAGTTACGGCTTAATCCGACAAAGGAATATGATACCATAAAATAAAGGAGATCAAAACTATGAATTTTGCGGAATACAATGTTAAGGACGCAAACCTTGAAGAAGTTTTGCTTGCACTCAAGTCGCTTGATACGGTTGAGGCTGTCGCACTCGGCGGTTCTCGTTCAACAGGTGCAAGTGATGAAAATTCGGACTACGATATTTATGTTTACTGCGCTGAAATTCCGACAGCCGAAACAAGAGAAAATCTCCTCGGAAAATACTGTTCGATTGCAGAATTCGGCAATCATTATTGGGAGAGCGAGGACAACACGGTTATGAATAACGGTATTCCCGTTGACATAATCTACCGTGAAGTTGACAGGTTTGGTCGGTATATTGATACGGTAATCAAGGGCGGCAAGGCTTTTAACGGCTATACAACCGCATTTTGGCACAATATCAAGAACAGCAAGGTTCTTTTTGACAAGACAGGCACTTTCACAAAATTCAGAGATATGGCGCAGATTGATTTTCCTGAAAATCTCCGCAGTGCGATTATCAAAAACAACCGCAACCTTTTGAACGGAAAGCTTCCGTCGTATGACAGGCAGATTAAAAAGGCTCAGGAGCGTGGCGATATCGTCAGTGTCAATCACAGAATCACCGCTTTTCTCGAAAGCTATTTTGATGTTATCTTTGCACTCAACCGTCAGACACACCCCGGTGAAAAAAGACAGGTTCAGCTCTGCAAAAAGTATTGCACCCTCTTGCCAAAGGATTTTGAAGAAAACATAAACGCTCTTATGAAGTCAATCTCAGACGGCGGTTCATACGAAATCGTCACAGCAATGGTCAATAACCTTGATGAAATTCTTAACGATGAATTCAAATAAAAAAAGCGGTGTCGGAAAGTTCCGTCACCGCTCAGCATTTTTCAGCAATATAAAATTCAAATGGAATATTGACATTGCTTTTTGCATAATATATAATAAGAACACAAGGAAAACCGTTAAAAGCGGTTAGCCGAAAAAAGAAAAGACAAAAATAGCCGTCCCTAAGTTTTCGAGGTTGTAAGGGCGGTTATTTTTTTATTGCAACAATTATTATTGTAACAAGTAAGGTAAAACAAATTATGTATTCCACCTTTGTCACCTCCTTGCACATATTAGCCAATGCTTTCATCGGTTTGCGTTCGGATGTGACTAACCGCCTTAAACTTCCTTGTATTCTCGTATCATATTGTATCAAGCTGGGCTTGCGATGTCAACCATAGATAAATACTACGCTTACTTCAGACTCCGTATCTATACATCTCATCAAAAATTTCTTTTGCCGTAACTGCATTGTCGGTTATGGCATTTTTTAATTTGGTGATATTGTCAAACTTTTTTTCGGGACGAATGAAATCAAGCAGACGGACATCGGCTGTCTGACCGTATATTTCACCTCCGTGAAAGTCGGGCATCCATGTTTCGCTCAAAAGCTTCGTTCCGCCGACTGTCGGCTTTACACCGATATTAGTCACACCGCAATAGACCTTTCCGTTTTCAAGTGTGACGGCAGACGCATAAACGCCGTATTTCGGCACGGCAAGATTTTCGGGAAGTTTCTGATTGATTGTCGGAGTACCGAGTTCTCTGCCAAGTCTTTTTCCGTGGGTGATCACGGCAGAAAATCCAAAATGCGAACACAAAAGCTTGTTTGCACGGCGGATGTTTCCCTCGCTCACAAGCGAGCGGATAAGTGTTGACGACACAACATCGCCATCGTCACGCTCCGGCTCAATCACTTTAAGCTTCGTACCGTTCTCGTCACAAAGCTTTTTGAGCAACTCGGTATCGCCTTCTCCGTTTTTTCCGAAACGATAGTTAAAACCGCAGACAACAAATTTTGCATTGAGATCGCCGAAAATAATTTTCTCGACAAAGTCCTTTGCAGGCATATTCATCAGCTTTTTAAAGTCGGGACTGAAGGTATGTTCAATACCCAAGCTTTCAAGCGTTTTCAGCTTATCTTCCGTTGTCATAAGCGCACCCTTAGAAGATTTTCCGAGAACCTCCTTCGGGCTTTGAGCAAATGTAAAGCACACGGGCAAAAGTCCGTTTTTCTTCTGCTCAACAGCCGAGAGAATAACCCTTCGGTGTCCCTTGTGAAGTCCGTCAAAAAATCCGAGAGCAACGGCAGTATTCAATTTTTCGTGTTCTGAAACAGTAAAATTCTGCATATATATTTCCTATGATTAAATTAAATTTTACCGCTTTTCAAAAGTGCGGCAGTCTTTAAAACGGCAATCTGTGTTTTGGAGTCGGGAATCATATTGTTAAGCACCATTTCAACGGCTTTGTTGAGGGGGATTTTTTCAACATTCAAAAACTCACCCTCGTCAAGCTTTTGCTCGCCCTGTGACTTTACCCGACAGGCATAAAGATGGATAATTTCCGAAGTGTATCCGGGAGACGGATAGACCTGACCGAGAGAAATGTAGGAGTAACCCTCAAGTCCCGTTTCTTCAAGAAGCTCACGCTTTCCGTTTTCAAGCGTAGTAGAACCCTTTTCAAGCTTGCCGGCAGGAAGCTCAAGCACAACCTCCTTGTACGGATAGCGAAACTGCTTTACAAAAGAAAGGTTATTGTCCTCATCAAGAGCGGCAACGCATACTCCGCCCGGATGATTGACAACCTCCCTCTTTGACCTTTTACCGTCAGGAAGCTCCACTTCGTCAAGGACTATATGCAGAACTCTGCCGTCAAAAATTTTCTTGCTGTCAAGAGTTTTTTCAAAAAGCTCCATAATTATGCCTCCGTTTTAAAGATTGAATTATCGAAAGGAAAGGATTTTGTTATGCCCGATTATAATGTTTTTCCCGATTACAAAACACGCAAAGAAATCATAAACGAGCTCTGCGACAGGTACAAGTTCATCAAGCATTGCTTTGCCGGAAAAAGCGTGTGCGGAAGAGGAATTGATGTTCTGCACATCGGCAACACCAAGAATCGTGTACTCTACTGTGGCGGTTTTCACGGCTCGGAGTACCTCACAATACTTGCCCTGCTGAAATTTTTTGAAGAATGTTGTGAGGCAATGGAAAGCGACAAAACTGTCGGCGGATGCAAAATCGGGAATTTTTTAAGCATTCGAGGTCTTACGATTGTGCCTTGCGTAAATCCTGACGGCACGGAAATTGCCTTGCACGGCAGTGACGCCGCATTCAAATACAAACCGCTTGTCGAAAAGGTCTGCACCGATACATATAAATGGCAGGCAAATGCCCGTGGAGTTGACATCAACCACAATTTCAATGCGGGTTGGTGCAGGCTTAAACAGCTTGAATTAAAGAACAATATCAAGTGTCCGGCGCCGACAAGATTCGGCGGCAATCATCCCGAGAGCGAACCCGAAACTAAAGCTCTGACAACGCTTTGCCGTAATATTGATTTTGAACGGGCAATCGCTCTGCACAGTCAGGGACGGGAAATTTACTGCTCGTTCGGCAGACACACACCCGTTCTGAGCTTTCGGCTTGCGTCAATATTCTCACAGGCAAGCGGCTACAACATAGCCTTTCCCGAGGAGATTGCCACAGGCGGCGGCTTTAAGGATTGGTTCATCGAAAAATTCCGCCGACCTGCCCTCACCATAGAAATGGGACTCGGCAAAAATCCTCTCCCCCTCTCCGACTTTGAAGAAGAATACAAAATCCTGCAAAACATTCTCTGTCTCGGAGCGGTGGTTTAAAAATTTAATTTCATTGTATTTACAGCACTGAACACATATTGTTTGGTGCTGTTTTTAATTAAAAGGGCGCGTTAAGGGCGCGTTAAACACACATTTGGGCGCGTTAAGGGCGCGTTAAGCACACATTTGGGCGCGTTAAGGGCGCGTTAAACACACATTTGGGCGCGTTAAGGGCGCGTTAAATTATTTCTTAATGATATATTTAGCGTATCTTCCTTTTTCGGATAGTTCAATCAAATTCTCTTTTCTCATTCGTTGCAATATTATACGGGCTTGTTTTTGTGAAAAGCCACACAATTCTCTTACTAATTCGTTATTAATAAAACCTCTGTCACGGATATATTCCAAAATCATTTCTCTTGCTTTGATATATTGAATTGCTTTATCCTTAGTGTAATCAACAGAATTTTTTAACTCGTCATATATCTTTGCCGTCAACATATATTCATTGCCCGACAACTCAATCAAACCATATCTTTTAAGGTTATTACAGGCATTCTGCGCCTGATCTCGATCTCCCTGAATCAATCTCTCTGTTTCGGGTACGGTAATTTTACTGTTATCTTTCAGATAACGCAGGACCATAAGTTCAGAAAGTGAAAAGGTTCTGCCAAGCTCATTCTCTTCATTGGCAATAAATTTTACAAAATCAACATCATCAACTGCACTGTAAATTGTAAGCGAAACTGCATCATTATATGATCTGTATTCAGGAAACGGTTTGCCTGATGACAGCATTTCTCTGAAAATAATATCAACACCCTGTCCTGTTCTCTGAACATATTTCAAATGTTGCAAAGTTTCGGCAATTAACTTATTTCTCGGAACAGACGGATGTGTGATTATATTTTCCTCGGTAATACCGTCCAAAAATGCACCCGGATTTTCAATAACAATTTTATTGGGATAGTGCTTTACATAGACTGCACCTTGACTTTGATAATCTCTGTGTGACAAAGCATTGAGTAATGCCTCCTGAAAAACCTTTTCGGGAAAGTCTGCAATTTCCAGTCTGAAAAGTCCGACCTGAACATTTACTATACGGTTGGAATCCTGTATTTTTTCCGAAAGTCTGTCTATCACGGAAATGATAGGGGCTTTCATATCAAGTCGTGCGTCATATTCTTCTAAATTGGTTTCAGAATAATGCAGATAAATTACCTCTGCCTGCGGTAATAGTCTGTTAATCGACTGCTCTTTACCCACAAATAATAATCCTGCCACGGTCAGCTTTATGTTGTTGCCGTCATATTTAATCAAAGCTAAATCACGCAAAAATGCGATATCATCCATATCAGCTAATGTCGATTCGGGATTTCTCGCTTTTAATTTTTCTTTCAACTTATAAACTTCAAGTTTGTTTATATCATCTTCCGTGCTGTCTGACAAAATCCTTCCCGAAAAATCGGAGCTTTGAATTTCGGAATAGCGGTTGCTCATTTCATCGGGATAAAACGGTTTAGAATTTTTTCCAAGTCTTTTTAAGCATCTGCCGTCTGTAGTTGCATGTGTAATTCCGTCTGATGCAACGGTAAGTGCAATCACCTTTTTACCGTTGTATTCTATTTCTTCTGGATCAACAAAAATAGATGGTCTTGTTTTTTCGTAAATTGATTCAATAATGTTCTGCAAATCGTAGTTACCGTCACAACCCGTAACTTCACCGTTATCTTCAACGCCAAAGTAAAGAGTGCCTCCTTTGTTATTTGCAAAAGCTATAAGTTCATCAACCGCCAAATTAATTCGTTTCTTCATATCAGACACTTTATTCCACGATTTGAATTCTGTATTAATCGACTCACCGATTTTCAGAATTTCTGCAAAATCATCAATATTCAAAAAAAGCACCCCTTTTCTTTGTAGAGCAGTCATTATAGTATTATTTGATTATTCATCTTATTTATAAAATTCAAGGGCAACCTCGGTTGCCCTTGTTTATTTTGTTATTTTTAATAACTTTGATTAATTTTTATCGTCCTCATCATCAAAGAATGAGATTGAGTTTACGATATTGTCAACAGCCTCGTCTGAAATTACATTCGGCTCGTCAAGATATTTTGATCTTTTTTCAATGCTGTCAATAGCCATCTGCATCTGCTCCTGGGGAGTTGACGGTTTTTTCGGAGCGTCGTAAATCTCGTTATCCTCGGGATTTGAGATGTTCACATACTCCTCTTTTTTAGGCTCTTCCTTAACCTCGGGTTCTTCCTCAGGCTCAACGATTGCAGGCTCATTGCCGTCATCGGGGGCTTCAACTTCCTCTGTCACATCTTCCGCAGATTCCTCTTTTACGGGTTCTTCCGCTTTTTCGGCAGATTCGTCATTTTTTTTTGACTTGTCAACGCCAAAGTTCGGAGCATCGTAATTTTCGTCAATCTCCTCTGCGGCAGCCATAATTACCTCACCGGGAGCGTCAATCTGCTTTTCTCTTCTCGCCTCGGCAACAGCCTTGAGCTCATCAAGGTGATTTACAGGCTTTTCAACCTTTTCGCTGTCCTCATCAAAATAGATATCATACCATACGAGGAACACATAAATTGTCCAAACTCGTCTGCTGTTATCTTCTTTTCCGCTGAAATGACTGTCGAGCCATGAAACAAGGACATCTGTATTGAAGAATTTCTCGGCAGTTTTGCCCTTGAACTTCGTCTTTACAACATTATAATACTTCTCGTCACGGAGCCATACTCTTGTCGGTACAGGGAAACCGAGTTTCTCTTTTTCGGCAGTAGCCTCAGGCATATGGCGAACGGCAGCCTTACGCATTGCATACTTTGTGTTGTGCTTGTTGCAGCGCAGTTTTGTCGGGAGCGATGACGCAACCTTGAAAACCTCCTTATCGAGGAAAGGAACACGAAGTTCAAGCGAGTTAGCCATACTCATTCGGTCGGCTTTAAGAAGGATATCGCCGACCATCCACATATTGATGTCGAGATACTGCATTTTTGTAACATCGTCATACTTACGGCAACGATAATAATATTTTCTTGTAAGATCCTGTGGGCGTGTTGCAATTGACGGATCTTTCAAAAGCTCCTGCTTCTGCTTATAGTCATACATAAATGCGTTACCGATATAACGCTCCTCAAGCTTGTCACAGGCACGGATGAGATAATCTCTGCCCTTGATGTCAGGGAGCTTTCTGCAGATTGCTCTTATTGCCTTTCTGATGCAATGCGGGACAATTGTCTGATAAATTTTGAACACTCTCGGATCGTTGTAGCAAGTGTAACCGCCGAACAATTCGTCTGCACCCTCACCCGAAAGGACAACCTTTACATAATGGCTTGCAAGACGGGATACAAAGTAAAGTGCGATACATGACGGATCCGCAAGCGGCTGGTCCATATGGTACTGAACAGTCGGAACAGCGTCCCAGAATTCTTCGCTTGAGATAAGGTGAGTGTGGTGTTCAACACCGATTTTTTCGCTGAGATTCTTTGCCCAGCTGATTTCGTTATATTTTTCGCCAAAGTCAAAGCCAACTGTAAATGTTTTCTGGTCGGCAAAATATGTTGAAACATAGCTTGAGTCAACACCGCTTGAAAGGAAACAACCAACCTCAACATCGGCAATTTTGTGAGCGTTTACGGAGTTTTCAAAAACCTTTTCAATCTTGTCAACAGCCTCTTCCTCCGTCATTTCTTCGTCGGGATTAAAACGAGCCTCAAAGTAACGGGTAGTTTCAACCTCGCCGTCCTTGTACCAGAGATAGTGACCGGGCATAAGACAGTAAACACCCTCAAAGAAAGTTTCGGGCGGAACTGCATACTGGAAGGAAAGGTACGAGTCAAGTGCCTTTCTGTTGAATTTCTTTTCAAACTTAGGATATTCAAGAATACTCTTGATTTCACTTGCATAGACAAAGTCATTGCCTATCTGAGTGTAGTGCATCGGCTTAATGCCGAAAAAGTCACGGGCAATAAAAAGTGAGTTATCCTTTGTGTTGTAAATAGCAAAGCCGAACATACCACGGAGTTTTGGGAGCATATCTTCTTTCCACTCTTCAAAGCCGTGAACAAGCACTTCACTGTCTGTATCTGTATAGAACTTATGACCTTTTGCGATAAGTTCTTTTCTCAAATCCTTGTAGTTATAAATTTCACCGTTGAATGTAAGAACAAGGCTTTTATCCTCATTGTATATAGGCTGATGACCTGCACCGAGGTCAATAATGGAAAGTCTGCGAAATCCCATGGAAATATTGTCGTCCGTAAAAAATCCGTCCGAGTCGGGACCACGGTGAGTGATAACCTCTGTCATATTTCTGATGACATCGGCTCTGTTTTCAACCTGTCCCATAAAGCCGGCTATGCCGCACATATCACAATTCCCCTTTCAAGGTAATTTTCAAAATTAACCGCATTAGACTAATGCCCTATTTTAAACATTTTATCACAATTTATTCCCAAATTCAACTGTTTGCAGGCATAAGTTTCAAATCAGAGCAACGCCCCTCAGCCTTTTTTATTCTTTAAGTATTCATCAAGCAAATCCGCTGCATATCTGCACAATTCAGGACACGGACGGGCGGCATAATATTTTTCTGTTCTCTCAGACGGAGTCGGGATATCCTTTGCCTTTGCTCTCATGCCGAGAAGGTCACGGCAGATGATTGAACCGTTGTCCTCTTTGAACCTTTCGGCAAGCTGCTGAACCTCGGTGTAGACACGCTTTTTGTCGGCATTATCCTTGCTGTCACTGTAACCCCTTGCAAGACCTAAAGCCATATACATTCCCGTAACAGTACCGCACACCTCTCTCATTCTGCCTATTCCGCCGCCGAACGGCGATGCAAGCATAAGAGCAGTCTGTTCATCAAATCCCAAATCATCACAAAACGCAAGCAATACAGCCTGAGCACAGTTGTAGCCCTGCATAAAATTATTCTTTGCAATTTCACCTTTTGTCATACCAATTTCTCCTTTTATAGGGTTATTTCTATAAGCAAAGTATAACACCGAAAGCCGCATACTGCAACGATTTTTTGCTTGTGAAAGAGATTGCCATATGTTATAATTTAGGGAGTTATGATGATAAATAAATCAATATTGCTTAACCGTAGCGGCGGTCAGTGACCGCCATTCGCTTTGGTTGCAAAACCAAAACGAACAAATATACATCTGCAATAAGCGTTTTAATCAATAACATACGATAAACAAATGGTTTGTATTTAATCGAACCGATTTTACAATCGTTTCGATTGGCGTTCACTGAACGCCGCTACTGTTTGTACAAACGGTAACAATGCTACGCTCGGGCAAAATATGTTGCGGATTTTTCAAACTGTCTGCACGAATAGGGAACGGCGCTACTGATTTGAGTCACAATTTCTCCCACAGATTTAATCAAATACAGTTGCTTTATTCGGCAGAATTGGTATAATAATTTACAGAACATAACTCATTAAAATTCAGACATTAAAGAAAAAGGTGATTAACATTGTCTTTTCCACAGGATAAAATAAGAAATTTCAGCATTATTGCTCACATTGACCACGGCAAGAGTACGCTTGCGGACAGAATTCTTGAGCAGACCAACTCCGTTTCCGAAAGGGATATGGAGGCGCAGTTGCTTGACGATATGGACCTTGAGCGTGAGCGTGGCATTACAATCAAGGCGAGGGCGGTTAGCGTTATCTACAAAGCCGATGACGGCGAAGAATATCTTTTTAACCTCATCGACACCCCCGGCCATGTTGACTTTAACTACGAGGTTTCCCGTTCACTGGCGGCTTGTGAGGGCGCTATTCTTGTTGTTGACGCATCACAGGGCATTGAGGCGCAGACTCTTGCAAACACATATCTTGCCGTTGACAGCGGACTTGAAATTGTTCCCGTTGTCAACAAAATTGATCTGCCGAGTGCCGACCCCGACAGGGTTATTCAGGAAATCGAAGATGTAATCGGTATTCCTGCCGAGGATGCTCCGAAAATTTCCGCAAAGGCAGGAATCAACATTCACGCAGTTCTTGAAAAGGTTGTTCACGATATTCCTGCTCCGACAGGCGATATCAACGCACCTCTGCGTGCATTGATTTTTGACAGCTACTACGACAGCTACAAGGGCGTAATTATATATGTAAGGCTCAAAGAAGGACAGATTCACCCGGGCGATGAATTCAAGCTTATGGCAACGGGCAGTGTGTTCAATGTTGTTGAGTGCGGACTTATGCACGCAACCACCCCCGAAAAGACCGACGGTCTTTATGCAGGCGAGGTTGGCTACATCACGGGTTCAATCAAGACTCTTGCAGACGCAAAGGTCGGCGACACGGTTACACTCACATCAAATCCCGCAGAAGAACCGCTCCCCGGCTACCGTGAGGCACAGCCTATGGTTTTCTGCGGTATCTACCCTGTTGACGGCGCAAGATACGGCGACCTTAAAGATGCGCTTGAAAAGCTTCAGCTTAACGATGCGGCTCTTTCGTTTGATCCCGAAACATCGGTTGCCCTCGGATTCGGTTTCCGTTGCGGATTTTTGGGACTGCTCCACATGGAAATCATTCAGGAGCGACTTGAAAGAGAATATCAGCTTGACCTCATCACAACCGCACCGAGTGTAATTTACAGAATCACACGCACAGACGGCACAGTTGAGATGATTGACAACCCGACAAACTACCCCGATCCGTCACTTATTCAAATGGCGGAAGAGCCTGTAACAGACGCTCACATCTATGCACCTAAGGAATATGTCGGCAATATTATGGAGCTTTGTCAGGACAGACGAGGAACTTTTGTCGATATGCAGTATATTGATGCCGACCGTGTTGATTTACACTATGTACTTCCGCTTGCCGAAATAATCTACGACTTTTTCGACACGCTCAAATCACGCACAAGAGGTTATGCATCATTCGACTATGAGCTTAAAGAGTATGTTCAGAGCAACCTTGTTAAGCTCGATATTATGCTTAACGGCGAGGTTGTCGATGCACTTTCGTTCATCATTCACGCCGACAAGGCATATTCAAGAGCAAGAAAAATGGCTGAAAAGTTAAAGGAAAAGATTCCGAGACAGCTTTTTGAAATTCCGATTCAGGCTTGCATCGGCGGTAAAATTATCGCCAGAGAAACCGTAAAGGCTATGCGTAAGGATGTACTTGCCAAGTGCTACGGCGGTGATATTTCCCGTAAGAAAAAGCTTCTTGAAAAGCAAAAAGAAGGTAAAAAGCGTATGCGACAGCTCGGTTCTGTTGAAGTTCCGCAGGAGGCATTTATGGCGGTTCTCAAGCTTGATACGGATTAACGGTGAAGATATGAAAGAACTTGCTATGTTTTACAACTTTTCGGACGAAAGACTTCGCAAGGCAAAGTTTGCGCTTATGCCGTTGAAAATTCAGGTTAAAAAGGTTGAAAAAGAAGATTTCAATCAGCCTATCGGTTTCCTTGCAGGCATCAAGGGCGTTGAGCCTGCGGCAGAAAAGTTTGACGGTGACGGCTTTGACGAAGAAATGATTGTCATGCACAATTTCACGAATAAAACGATTGACTCGCTCATCAAGGCACTGAACAAGTGCGGTGTCGGACGAGTTCCGCTCAAGGCGGTTATTACTCCCACAAGCAAAGACTGGGACAGTCTGACGCTTATCAAAGCACTTAAAGCCGACCATGAGGAAATGCTTAAAAAATTGAAAACGAAAAGTTGAAAATGAAAAATGAAAGTCGGGAAGACAGTTTGCAAAATGCAAAACAATGTCTTCCCGACTGTTTTTATTTATATGAAATTACCACCGCATTATTACAATCAATTTTTAAGAATTTTCTCAATCAATTGTGCAACACCATCGTTATTATTTGACGGGATTACAATATCGGCACGGTCAAGGCATTTTTGACTTGCATTTTCAACAGCCGCACCAAGTCCCGACTCGGCAATCATGTCGGCATCGTTATCGGCATTTCCGCAGGCGCAGACATTTTCCATGCCAATATTCAAAAAGTCACACAAACGCAGGAGTGCCTTCGCCTTTGATGCCTCTGCCGACATAATCTCAACAAAATGGTCGGTTGAAGTCGTAATTTCAACGCTGTTGCAAGCCTTTTCGATACTGCTCCACAGCCTGTTGCGAAGGTTTTCGTCCGTACTTATAATGCTGATGAGGTCAAGCTCATTTCTATGCTTGCTCAAAAAGCTTCTCATATCGACAATCTTGCCGTGGCATGAACGGGTGTATTCAAAATATTCAGGCTCACAGCCGTAGTCAAGCGGTTTATGCACATATCTGACATCGGCATATGTAAATCCGTCAATAAATCCCTCAAGAATAACATCGTCATTACGCACAGCACCGAGAATTTTCAACACATCATCGGGTAAAATCAGCGAACGGTGAACCGTTTTACCGCACTTGCTTATTACGGCGCCGTTCGAGGTAATCGCATAGTCCAGACCGACAATGTTCATCACGCTGTCGGGCATCATAACAAACGGTCTGCCGCTTGCCGCAACAACGGTTATTCCGCTTTTGATCGCAGATTCAATGGCAGTTTGCGTTCGTTTGCTCAAGGTGTCACTGTCGGCAAGAGTTGTGCCGTCAAGGTCAAGTGCAATCAGCTTAATATCTTTCATCTTATCCATACAAATCCCTCTGTCAGATTTTCTTCGGGCAAAATCCGTTCATACAGCATTCTTCACATTTTGCCTTTCTTGCGGTGCAGACTGCTCTGCCGTGCAGAACAAGTCGGTGACAAAAGTCATTGCTTTCATCGGGCGGCAAAAGCTCACGCAATGCAAATTCAATCTTTTTCTGATCCTTTAAATCGTGAAGTCCGAGCCGTTTTGTAATGCGTATGCAATGTGTATCAACCACAACCGCAGGCTGACCGAAAATGTCACCGCACACAAGATTTGCGGTTTTTCTGCCGATTCCGGGGAGTTTTGTCAAATCGTCAATATTATCGGGAACGACACCGCCAAAATCGTCACAAAGCATCCTTGCCATTTCAACAATATCTTTTGATTTAGTCTTATAAAGTCCGCAGCTTTTTATATACTCAGCAACTTCTTCGGGAGTTGAGTCGGCAAAATCTTGAGCCGTTTTGAACCTGTCAAACAACGAAGGAGTGACCATATTAACCCTTGCATCCGTACATTGAGCGGCAAGCCTTGTTGCAATGAGCAGCTGCAACGGATCTGTGTAGACAAGCGAACATATTGCGTCGGGATATTCTTTTTTCAAGGCATGAACAGCGTTCACGGCAATTTCTTTTTTAGTCATAAATTCACCCCGTAATTTTAAAAAATGCAAAAAAATGCGATTAAATACTGTTTTCTTCAGTATAACACAAAAATTCTGCTATTGCAATCAGGATAAAAAATTGGTACAATAGCAGTATAAAAGTTGAAATTTTATTGAGGAGGACAAAAAATGTACAATAATTACATTTTTGACTTATACGGCACTCTTATCGATATTAATACAGATGAATGGAACGATGATTTGTGGAAGAAAATTGCCATTCTCTATGCCTACAAGGGTGCACACTACACATATGGCGAGCTTAACGAGGAGTACGGCAGACTTGTTCAGTCTGAAAAAAAGGCTGTTCTCAAAAAGTCTCCCGACACAAAAGTTGTTGACATTAAAATTGAAAAGGTTTTCCGCAAGCTTTTCACACAAAAGGGCATTAAGGTTACAAAAGCCGAGGTACTTTTTATTGCCGAAGCATTCCGTTGCTACTCAACAAAGTACATCAAGCTTTATGACGGTGTACTTGATCTTCTCGACACTCTCAAGGCAAAAGGCAAAAAGGTTTATCTTCTCTCAAACGCACAGCGTTCATTCACAGAAAATGAGCTGAATATGTTTGATCTGACAAAATATTTTGACGGCATCTGCATCAGCTCCGATGAAGAATGTTCAAAGCCTGACGAAAAGTATTACAAAGCGCTTTTTGACCGCTACGGACTTGAAAAGAGCGAGTCAATTATGATTGGCAACGACTATATCAGCGATATCGGAGGTGCGGCTGATTTCGGTATCGACAGTCTGTACATTCACCAGAGCATTTCACCCGAAATTGACGGCGAACTCCGCAGTACATATAAGGTTATGGACGGCGATGTGTTCAAAATCAAGAAACTTATTGTGAAGTAATAAAAGAATTCAACTGCACCTGATTTTACGGGTGCAGTTTTTAGCATAAATAGTGTATATTTTATCTGTAGTTATGCACACTATAACAAAGGAAGTGTGCAGATGAAACGCAAAACACCCGATTACAAAAAGATTTTAACACCAAGTGACTTAGAGCTTAACACCTGTTCAAATCAGGATTGCACAGGACTAATCCCAACAGCTGTACAAAACGAAGAACAGGCTGATTCATACGAAGAACTTTATCCCTACATCAGCGGTGTAGCACCGCACCATGCTCGAGAAGATAATAAAGATAAGGAACAACCCTAACACCCGAGGTAAGTTATCATTTTACCTAACTGCTCGTTATGCGGTGTAGCACCGCACCATGTTCGAGAAGATAGTAAAGATAAGGAACAGCTTTAATCCCGAGATGTACTATATTAAGATGATACTCAAGACCAATCAAAAAACAGCGGAAGCAATGTGTTTGTGCATTACTTCCGCCGATTTTATATTTTCAAGTTTAATCTAAACAGATTATTTTGTATAGCCGTGTTCTTTACACATCATATCGTAATAACCGACTACGAAAAAGTCTGTATGCTCATTTTTAACATACGAACCATAGGTAATGTACGGGTACCTTGGAGAAATATTATAGTTACCGTAAGCATACCAACGCATTGTATCATCAAAATACTGTATACCATCCTGCTCGTCAAGGAAAATATGATTGTTTCCAAAGTCGCCATTAAGACCAACAATAAATTTTTGTAAATCAGTAGCGGCAATGACCGATATATCGCTTTCATACTTTGCTACATTTGTTAACATCTTCTGCGCACCTGTAAATTCAACCTCATGGGCGATATATTTCTGAATAAAGGTAGCATCGACAACATTAACAACACCGTCTTTGTTCACATCACCTTTTAAAGTATAGGCATTCGTCATCTTGTTGTACACAGCAAGAAGTTCATTGTAGGCATTTGTAATAGCCCAAACATCGTAATCATTAGTGCCTGCAATATACGGCTCTAAGGCGGTTTTTAAATCAGCAAGCTTATTCTTAAATTCGTTCCATTGCTCATCAGAATACCAGTTGTTGTAATTCTGTTCCTTACAGGCATTATCGTAAGCAGTTTTAGCATATGCAACATCAACATGAAGGTTATAAGCGGCACTATACAGCTTGTCCTTCATATTTTTATATTCCTCGGCTGTTGCAAGTTCGTCCTGATTATAAAGATTGTATGCATCATTATATGTATCACCTGCAACACAGTTATAGATTCTCGCCTCACCAATGTTTGTGTTGAGAATTTTAAATGCGTCAAGGAGCCAGCCAAGTTTCTCACGCTCTATCTCAGTTTCGGACTTTTCATTTTCAGCCGCAAATGTTGTTAAAATGAAAGATGAAACCGCCAAAATTCCAACGAGTATGATTGATAATAATTTTTTCATTGTTTATCCCCCTATATCATCTTCTGTATTAATGTGCTGTACCATCCAAATTTACATCATAGTTTTTAGGACTGTTATCAGTGTACCATATACAGTAATTATAATCAATACTGTTTCAATCTTTGGCTATAAAATATTCCTTTACTTTTTTATAAAATATAAACAAAAAAGCACCACATAATGTGGTGCTGAAAGTTCAAATGAACCACCGATTACTCGGTGTATATAAAAGGGTAAACACCCTGAAAACTGAATAAAGGAAGAGGATTAAGAAGAAAGATTAGTTAAATTCATATTGGAATGACCAATCGGGTTAAAGTATATACTACACAGCTGACCAAAGAAATCTTGTGGTCAAGCCCTCGACCTATTAGTACTGCCAAGCTGAATGCCTCACGGCACTTACACACGCAGCCTATCAACCTCGTAGTCTTCAAGGGGTCTTACTCGTTATACGATGGGATATCTAATCTTGGAGTCGGCTTCACGCTTAGATGCTTTCAGCGTTTATCCGTTCCGTACATAGCTGCCCAGCCGTGCCATTGGCATGACAACTGGTGCACCAGAGGTACGTCCATCCCGGTCCTCTCGTACTAAGGACAGAGCTCCTCAAATATCCTGCGCCCACGACAGATAGGGACCGAACTGTCTCGCGACGTTCTGAACCCAGCTCGCGTACCACTTTAATCGGCGAACAGCCGAACCCTTGGGACCGAATACAGCCCCAGGATGTGATGAGCCGACATCGAGGTGCCAAACCTCCCCGTCGATGTGGACTCTTGGGGGAGATCAGCCTGTTATCCCCAGGGTAGCTTTTATCCGTTGAGCGACGGCATTTCCATTCACATACCGCCGGATCACTAACTCCAACTTTCGTTACTGCTCGGGCCGTCACCCTCGCAGTTAGGCTAGCTTTTGCGTTTACACTCAGAGGCACGGTTTCCGTCCGTGCTGAGCTAACCTTTGAGCGCCTCCGTTACCTTTTCGGAGGCGACCGCCCCAGTCAAACTGCCCACCTGACAATGTCCCCCGACCGGATTCACGGCCGCAGGTTAGAATTCCAGAAACCTAAGGGCGGTATCCCAACATCGACTCCACACAAGCTGACGCTCATGTTTCCCAGTCTCCCGCCTATCCTGTACATAGATTTCCGAAACCCAATATCAGGCTACAGTAAAGCTCCATGGGGTCTTTCCGTCTTGCCGCAGGTAACCGGCATCTTCACCGGTACTACAATTTCGCCGGGTGGGTAGTTGAGACAGTGCCCAGATCGTTACACCATTCGTGCGGGTCGGAACTTACCCGACAAGGAATTTCGCTACCTTAGGACCGTTATAGTTACGGCCGCCGTTTACCGGGGCTTCAATTCGGAGCTCTCACTCCTCCTCTTAACCTTCCGGCACCGGGCAGGTGTCAGCCCCTATACTTCATCTTTCGATTTGGCAGAGACCTGTGTTTTTGCTAAACAGTCGCCTGGGCCTATTCTCTGCGGCTCTTTCGAGCACTCCTTATTCCGAAGTTACGGAGTCAATTTGCCGAGTTCCTTAACTACCCTTCTCCCGCTGGCCTTAGAATTCTCTTCCTGTCCACCTGTGTCGGTTTGCGGTACGGGCATCTGCTTCTATACGCAAAGCTTTTCTCGCCTTCAGCTAAGTGTGCTTCCCTACTCTAATTTCGGTCCCTTACGCCCGGGTCAACCAACGCCCGGGTCACACCCTTTTGAAGTGTCCCTTTGCTTAAATTACAGATGGTTACGGAATATCAACCGTATGTGCATCGGCTACGCCTTTCGGCCTGACCTTAGCTCCCGACTTACTTGGAGCGGACGAACCTTCCTCCAAAAACCTTAGACTTTCGGCCATTAAGATTCTCACTTAATTCTCGCTACTTATTCCGGCATTCTCACTTCTGTACAGTCCACCGCCGCTTTCGCTACGACTTCTCCCCATACAGAACGCTCTCCTACCATACATTAGATGTATCCCAAGCTTCGGTGTATAGTTTAGCCCCGTTAAATTTTCGGCGCAGAGTCACTCGACCAGTGAGCTATTACGCACTCTTTTAATGAGTGGCTGCTTCTAAGCCAACATCCTGGTTGTCTGTGCAATTCCACATCCTTTTCCACTTAACTATACTTGGGGACCTTAGCTGTGGGTCTGGGCTGTTTCCCTTTTGACAATGAAACTTATCTCCCACTGTCTGACTCCTGAAAAACGATTATCCGGCATTCTTAGTTTGATAAGGTTCAGTAACCTCTCGGCCCCTAGCCAATTCAGTGCTTTACCTCCGGTAATCTATTTCAAGGCTAGCCCTAAAGCTATTTCGGAGAGAACCAGCTATCTCCGGGTTCGATTGGAATTTCTCCGCTACCCACAGTTCATCCGCTACCATTTCAACGGGAGTCGGTTCGGTCCTCCATAAAGTTTTACCTTTACTTCAACCTGACCATGGGTAGGTCACCCGGTTTCGGGTCGAATACAACCGACTTCATACGCCCTATTCAGACTTGCTCTCGCTGCGGCTTCACACCTTAAGTGCTTAACCTCGCCGGTTACATTCACTCGCCGGACCATTCTACAAAAGGTACCCGATCGCTCTTTGATGAGCTTTCGGTGCTTGTAAACACAAGGTTTCAGGTTCTTTTTCACTCCCCGTCAGGGGTACTTTTCACCTTTCCTTCACAGTACTTCTTCACTATCGGTCACCGAGTAGTATTTAGGCTTGGAGGATGGTCCCCCCGTATTCCCACCGGGTTTCACGTGTCCGGCGGTACTCTGGATACAGATGGCTGTTCAGGCTTTTCGTGTACAGGACTCTCACCTTCTTCGGTTGGACTTCCCATTCCATTCCACTAAACCTTTACAATACCGTATTCTGTCCGAACCCCGAAAGTATTACTACTCTCGGTTTGGCCTCTTCCGCGTTCGCTCGCCACTACTTACGGAATCTCAGTTGATTTCTCTTCCTCGCCCTACTTAGATGTTTCAGTTCAGGCGGTTCCCCTCATATACCTATGTATTCAGTATATGATGACAAGACTTTCCTCTTGCCGGATTGCTCCATTCGGAAATCTGCGGATCAAAGCCCACTTACGGCTCCCCGCAGCTTATCGCAGTTAGTCACGTCCTTCTTCGGCTCTCGGTGCCAAGGCATTCCCCTTGTGCTCTTTGTAGCTTGACCATTATGAGATATCTTTGGTTCTTCTTATTCTTGTAATGTTAATTACTCTTTTCGCAGTTTAATAAGCCTTTAGTTTATTTATAACTAATCTTCTTATTACCCTTAAGCTTAATTGTAGTATTTTTTACCTATGGTTTACGCATTCAAATTATCATTTGAGTTTGTTTACCTGTATAACTAATACTTTTCTCGCTTTATCTGCTTCTTTATTCAGTTTTCAAGGTGCTTTGAAGAGTTGATTGATATTTCAATCGGCTCTTCTTTGGTGGGCTTAAGTGGACTCGAACCACCGACCTCACGCTTATCAGGCGTGCGCTCTAA